>OFDC01000100.1_pt1 | contig 98321 bp, 72 predicted proteins | sample 1520941 | NCBI WGS metagenome assembly OFDC01 (sample SAMEA94258168, study PRJEB24077) | hot springs metagenome | biome: Aquatic biome; feature: Water | place: India | collected 2012-12-06 | depth 5 m
AGGGAGTGAGGGAGTGAGGGAGTGAGGGAGTGAGGGAGTGAGGGAGTGAGGGAGTGAGGGAGTTAGGGAGTTAGGGAGTTTTGGATTGTTGCATGTTTTTAATTGTGTGAGCGATGATGGCGTTTAGCAGTTTGCGGCAATCTTCTATTAAATCTAAAATTAATTGTGGAATGGTGATTTCAAGACCTTTAGAGATAACTTCAATCCAGTAAATTGTTTCATTCAGCTCTTTTTGTGAGATTTTTAATTTGTGAATGAAATCACGTTTACTTTCTGCGTCATTTGCTTCATGAATATTCGCTCCAACTGAAGTCACAGATTTTTCAAACTGGTTAGCAAGTTCGTATCGCTTTAAATTCTGAAGAGAACTAGCGAATTTCACACCTTGGATTGCTAGCTCTTTTGATTTGTCATATATCGGCCCTTTCATTGGGCAAAGCACAGAAAACTATGATCATAAAAAAAGCATATTACAGTATATTCTAACAAACATATATTCCTGAATAACATACCGCACTTCCTCCATGCCAAGCTATTGATATTATGAATCCCAGAATCTCGCAAGGCTATTGATATTATTAATCTAGCAGCCTGAAAGGCTGCCCCAGAATAAAAAAAGCCGCCCTAAATGGGCGGCTCTACAAATCTACAACTCTCTAACTCCCTAACTCCCTAACTCCCTCACTCCCTCACTCCCTAACTCCCTCACTCCCTCACTCCCTCACTCCCTCACTCTCTAACTCCCTCACTCTCTAACTCTCTAACTCTTCAAAGCCTGCTCAATCACCAATCTTATATGATCGCGGTGGGCTTTTGTTAGGGCGTCGGGATTGGCGCCGGTGGCCATCATTTGATCGATGCGCTTTAATTCTGATAAGGTCATACTGCGCACTACAATGTTTTGATTGTTTTGTGGATCTAACATTTTAATCAAGCGATTCACGTATGCCACTTGCAAGTTTTGACGCACTGTATTGACTGCAGTTTTTGTATCTGCTTGGAAAATAGAATTTGTCAAATCAATCATCACTTCGTCCAATGTATATGTGTTGCCGTACATCTTGCTGTCTACGATTCGCAACAATACATTTGGGTGTAATAGGTGATTCAAACATTCCAATTGCATTGCTAAAATGCGTTGGTGAATATTTGGATCATCGTTGTCAACGAAGTGGCTGAATCCGCGGCGTTGTGCGAGTAAATAATTGTACACACCATTTGCACTGCTCATTACATCGGGAGCGAACGCATACTTCGCAAGCGCTGCCATTGCTGCCTTTTGCTTCGCTTCTTCTACTGGTGTCAATGGAAGTTTTGTAGTCGCCTGACCGAAATAACTTCTGTCATAATGCACCCCACCGATTTGACGTGTCATCACGCGTGTTTGAATTCCGTACTCCCCTGTTGCTACCAAATAAGCTTGCAACAACTCTTCATATGATTCATTGGTCGCTTGAAACTTCGTTACCAATTCTGGAAGAATCGCATTTACCAAATCGCAACGCTCTACTGCGTAAGCCACAGGATCGTTGCTCAGGTCATAGATGTTTACGTCTGGGTCGATACCACGTCCGCTGGAGCGCATATCATCTGCATCATTACCATAAGCTAACTTTGGATCAACGCTGCGGTCTGTGATTTTTCTCAATCGCAATTCTTCAAACAATGCATCTGTAGAAGCTGGGCTGTAGCCATACTCGATCACCCACTTATCATACGGACCTACTTTCACATCGCAATACAATGATTGTTGTTTCTGATCCTTTTGATAATTGAATGCTGGATATTCCATCACTGAATTACACAAACCTTCTTTCTCAATCTTCGCAGGATTCTTGATGTCTGCAACGCTTTGCATCGTTGATGCGCGCATGTTGTGCGTTAATCCAAGTGTGTGACCTACTTCGTGCAACACCAATCTGTAAAGCATTTGCTTTACAATTTCCATTTGTGCCACTTTATCTACACCAAGCACTGTTGCTGCGGTGCTACCAAACGCTGCTTGTTGTGATGCCATTTCTGATGCAGAACAAAACATCGGATTGCGCAATTGATGTTCGCGCATCATTTCCAATTTCTCATCTGTCAACAAAGCTGATGTGCTAAATACTCCATCGAATTTCACACGATTAGAAATCGCGACCCACTCCAACATAATATCGGCGCCAAGGATTTGACCTGTGCGAGGATTCACGAAGCTCGGACCATAACCACCAAATGGCGGTTGTGATGAACTTGTCCAACGAATTACATTGTAGCGAATATCTCCTGCATCCCATGTTGCATCGTCTGGTTGGATTTTACATACTACTGCATTTTTAAATCCTGCCATTTCAAACGCTTCATTCCAACGCTCGCACGCATCTTTGATGACTTCACGATATTCTACAGGCGTAGTATTTTCGATCCAATAAGTGATTGGCTCTACAGGCTCTGACAATTGCGCATTCGGATCTTTTTTCTCCAAGTGCCAACGGTGTATCACGTCGCGATAAGGCGCAGCCTCGAAGGAAGTCATGTCTGTTATTTGCGTAGAAAAATATCCAATTCGCGGATCATCTTTTCTACTCACATAGTTATTATTCGGCACTTCCAAAATGGTGTGCTGATAAGTGATCGTCAAGTTGCGTGGATCTGTCATCGCGGAATTACCGCCCATTGGAGAATTATTCTCATACACATAATCCACCAACACCTCCGTATTCTTATCGTAATTGTTGATACGCTCCACACGTGATTTGCTTCCGCTCAATTGTCCTAATGGATTAGGCGGAAAACCAGGAGGTGATGGAAACTTAATCAATTGAAATTTCTCTGAAAGAAAAATTCCGTCTGCATCGATCAAGTATGTTTTCTTGTCATTAGATGTTTGTTCGATTTTCTCAGAAGCGAGAATCGCTGTATTGATATTCGCATCCTTAGCCTTGCTGATCGCATTGTTTGGATCGAAATAAAAATCGGTGTTCTCTTGAATCACATCCAACTTCTCAAAGTTTTTTGCGAAGCGAATGATTTTTGAATCTCCGAAAGAGCCTTTGAAATAGCCCGTTCCGGGAGGTGCATTCTCAATATGATTGAAATAAATATACTCTTTGTTCAGTTGATCTTCACGCACCGCCATGTATGATTTGCCAGTCACTGTATCTCTGTACAAGGTGAATAGACCATCGTACTTCACACATTTCTTGACGAGATCGCCAAACTTATCCTCTTCTTTTTTCTGTTCGGTAGCAGCGTCCTTCTTCCCTTTTTTCTTCTTGCTCTTTTCTTTTTCATCTGCTTGCGCAAAAGCCGAAGTCCCGATCATCGTCAATCCAGACATGACGACTAGTGATAGTAGTACTCTTTTCATTGGTTTTTATTTGGTGGTCTAAACTAAATAAAACTCATTTATCATTCTCTTAATATTCAATAAATGCGTCTGATTCGGGATAAACGGCAAAGTTTAGTGGCATAATGCAACGAATATTGAGTGAATAGTGTCATATTTACACTTTGCCAAACCGACATGCATTTTTTGAAACATATTTTCACTTCTATTGCGTTCTTTTGTGCGTCCCTAGCGGGATTCGGACAATCGTACTCTACGAATGGAAATGCTGCGAATCTTGGCAATGATTGTTATCGCATCACTTCAGAAGCTAATTTTCAAAATGGTACGGTGTGGTATTCAAACACGCTCAATCTCAACGAGCCGTTTGCATTTGACTTCTACATGAACTTTGGAGACAACGATGCAGATGGTGCCGATGGAATGGTATTCGTCCTCCAACAACAAGGAACAAATGCCATTGGAATCAACGGCTCGGGCATGGGCTACCAAGGATTCTTTCCTTCCTTCGGAATTGAGTTTGACACCTATTCGAACAACGCCGATCCTTTCACCGGACAAAATATGGGCGATCCCCTCCCCGATCATTGTGCATTTTTAAAGAGCGGTGATGTGAACCACGCTTCCGCGAATAATCTTGCAGGCCCTGTTCAATTATCATCTACCAATCCAAATGTGGAAGATGGAAATGATCACATTGTAAAAATTACATGGGATCCTGTCACCGAAACAGTAGAGCTCTACTTCGATTGTGTATTGCGTCTTTCAGATAACATTGATTTACTCGGAACAATATTTACCAATAATCCCAATGTGTTTTTTGGATTCACTGGTTCAACAGGAGGCTTTAATAATTTGCAGGTAGTATGCTTGCAAGAAAATATCATTCCTTCTCCTGAATCGGCTTCTATTTGCTTGGGAGAATCTGTCACCCTCAATGCGGGCGGCGATCCTACTAGTACATTTAGTTGGTCGCCAACAGATGGATTATCGGATCCCACCATTCAAAATCCGATTGCAAGCCCAACAGTGACTACCAACTACACCGTAACGCTTACCGACTTTTGTGGCAATCCCATTCAGCGCGAATTTGAAGTCATTGTGCAGCAACCGCCAACAGTGGATGCAGGTTCAGATTTTTCTTTTTGTGAAAATGGATCAGCATCGCTCAATGGTGCTGTCACAGGCCAACAAAATTTTTCGTGGGTCTATGTTGATGACAATATCATTTTTGGAAATAATAATCTCACTCCCACGATTAGCACTGCCGGCACTTATGAATTGACTGCAACTAACAGCGATGGCTGCAGTGCTTCCGACGAAGTCATCGTTTCACAAATACCGCTGCCTTTAATTGATCTTGGAAGTGATGATGCAATTTGTCCTGGTGAGACTACGACTATTACCCTCAGTAATCTTTACGATGCTGTACAATGGTCGACGGGTGCATCAGGCAATTCGATTACCGTTGGCGCCGGCACTTACAGCGTTGAAGTAACAACGAACACGTGCAGTGCAAGTGATGAAATCATCATCACAGAAACGGTGTTGCCTGTCATTGATTTGGGGCCCGACTTATCAGAATGTTCGAGCAATACCATCACATTGGATGCTGGCACATTCGTGACATGGTCGAATGGTGAGAGTGGAAATACCATCACCGTAAATGTTACTGGAAACTATGAAGCGACTGCAACTGTCGATGGTTGTAGCACGAGCGATGATGTGACGCTCACATTCTTCAACGAACCAGTAGTTGATCTTGGAGATGATTTATTTCTTTGCCCTGAAGAAACCATCACCCTCAACGCAATTAACCTTGCGCTGTGGAGCACAGGCGAGTCTGCTAATGCCATTAATGTGACCGAAGCGGGCACATACACCGCAACGGTAACGAACGGCCCTTGTGTGGTCTCTGATCAAATAGAAATATTCACCATCGATACACCTTTCGTAAACCTTGGTGAAGACATCACCATTTGCAATGATGTGGATTATATCCTCAGCGCAGCAAACGAAAATATATCAGACTACTTATGGTCTACTGGAAGCGAGGGTGCGTTTATTGAACCACGGGTGTCGGGGGATTATTCGGTGACCGTATCCAATGTATGTGGTAGTGCTAGTGATACCATCAGTATTGAAATTGAAGAATGCGACTACTTCATTTTTATTCCCAACGCATTCACCCCAGATGATGATGGATTGAATGATGTTTGGAAAATAGAAACACAAAACATCTTATCTGTCGAGATCACCGTCTTCGATCGTTGGGGAGATATTGTATTTTTTACAAAAAGCATGGATGATGTATGGCTCGGCAATAAGCGCGACGGTGAGTATTACGTGCACCAAGGAGTTTATCACTATTACATCAAGTATCTCGCAGAAAACGGCGACGCAGGTTCACGCAGCGGACACATCACTTTATTGAGGTGATACTTCTACTCGCACTTTCTTATACCCTGCGAAAACACCCAATCCATTTTCTACATTCGAATACACCAAAGTAGGTTCACTGAAAGGATCTCCTGGTGATTGATTCTCTAGAGTTTGATGAAATCTATAGTACTCTTCCGTGCAATTCATGATGTACGTGACACAGGTAATTTGATTTTGATCTAAAGCGAAATCATAATACTGTACATTGAATTCAGAATACAACGCGTTATTATTTAATGCATCTTCATTGATATAAGTAGAGCCATAAAAGCCACTGTAATCATATCCATTAACGACATCTTGAAAGCGGATATAATGTGATAGGCGGTAGTATTCAAAAGCTTCCGATGCATTGGCCAACGTGTTTTTAAAAGTGAGCAGATAATTGCCTCCTTCAAAACCATCTTGAGATTGTAGGGTGATTGTAGCGGAAGAATTCGTTACTACTGGAGGAACAGTCGGAATATAGGTCGACGCATTCACCGTAGTCCCATCAGAGGCTTTTACGACGAGTGAATAGGTTTGTCCTGCTACCAATGGAAATTGTGTCACTGGTATCTCATAGCGACCATTGTTCAAATTATAGGATAATACTGCTTCGGTGCTACCATTGCTGATACGAACATCCATATCTGAAGGAAACTCTGGTCGCGAAGAATTGGTGAACACGGGATCAGACCAGTAGATATCGGCACTGATTGTATCGATATCATCTGAGATAAAACAAGAAACGCTGATCTTGGGTGCAGTGTTTGGCACTTCCACATTTGTTGCATCTGTTGTACAAGAAGCAATGGAAATTAGAATGGCGAATGCGATATATAATGTGTTCTTCATTTTCTTAGAATGTAAATGTCCATGAAACAGATGGGATGATTGGGAAGAGAGAAACCTGCTTCAATACAGCGTTTCCATTACCATTATCTTCTATGGTGTAGAAGTATGGATTTTTGCGATTGTACAAATTGTACACGCCCAATTCGAAGGTACGCTCACAACGTTTCAACTCTTTATGCCATTGTGCTGCGATATCAAAACGATGGTAAGGCGCCATTCTGAAATCGTTCTTTGTTCCATAATCGACTGCAGACGTTTGGAAAAAGTATTGACCGTCTGCCTCGTGAGGAACTACGTTGTAATTGGCTTGTGGCAACGTAATCGCTTGACCTGTGCCATAGACCCACGTGGCGCTCAAAGTGAGATTTTCTTTTACTTCGTAAATTCCAACAACTGATACATCATGGCGGCGATCATATCGCGCAAAGAATTTTTCTCCATTGTTCAAATCATCAAATTGAAGTGTGGTCCACGATAAAGTATATCCAATCCAACCGGTCCACTTCCCTACTTTTTTCTGCAACAATAATTCTACTCCATAGCTTTCTCCTTCACCAGAAGTGACATTGTCTTCCCATGAAATTTTCTCCGTACTGCCTATCTCTCCCACCAACAAGAAGCTCGCTCCTTCCTTGTATGAAAGAACATTTTGCATTTTCTTATAATAGCCCTCAAGAGTAATTGTCAAACGCGGATTTTCAAGATCTTTCGCTAGTCCCAACGCCACCTGATTTGAGCGTTGTGGGCGCACTCGCGAAGTACTCGGCACCCATAGATCCGTTGGCAAGCCCGCCCCCGTATTGCTCAACAAATGCAAGTATTGATTCATCAAAGCATAGCTCGCTTTGATGCTGAAATCGTCTTTTAGAAGATACCTCGCACTAAAGCGTGGTTCGATGCCCGAATAGCTTCTGTTATCTGCCACAAACAAACTTCCTCTCACTCCCACATTCACTTTCAACTTCGATGTCAAGGTCACATCATCTTCAATATAAATTCCGCCTTCCATATTGTCCAGCGCGTCGATTTCATTTTCATTCTCGAAATTATCTGAACTCTTGATGGTGATCGCACTTGGTGTGAAGCGGTGATAAATGGCGCTTGCTCCCATTCGGATATAATGCTTTGCATTCGGACGATAATCGACATCATGTTTTGCAGCGAAGTCACGAATCCCGCTTCTGTAGCGCAATTCAAAACTATCATTGCCTGTAGATTCTATGAAATTAATTCCCAAATTGTATTTGGAGAAAATCAAAGATGTATTAGAAAAAACTTTGTCGTTGACAATGTGATTTAGGCGAACCGTTGCTGTAGCATTTCCCCAATTCAAATCACCGCGATCCTCATTTCCGTCGCCATAATCAGGACGGAAATAGAATTTGTCCTTTCCGAAATAACCGCTGACGTATAATCTGTTTTTATCATTTAAAATAAAATTCAGTTTAGCATTGAAGTCATAAAAGAAGTAGCCTGCTTTCTGATCTTTAGGTAAAAAGGGATAGATCAATGCGTCGATGTAAGTTCTACGTCCTGAAACTAGAAAAGAAGATTTTCCTTTTTTGATAGGTCCCTCCAATGTGAGGCGAGAAGATATTAATCCGATTCCCGCTTCGCCATGAATCTCTTCTTTGTTACCATCTTTCATTTGCATTTCAAGTACTGAAGATAATCGCCCTCCGTATCGTGCAGGGAATCCGCCTTTCATGAGTTCCACACTTTTCAATGCATCCCCGTTGAAAATAGAAAAGAATCCAAACAAGTGGCTCGCATTATAAACAGTAGCATCATCAAGGATGATCAGGTTTTGATCAGGACCACCGCCGCGCACGTAGAATCCGCTGCTGCCCTCGCCTCCTTTTTGTACCCCGGGCAATAACTGAATTACTTTCAATACATCCTTTTCTCCAAGAAGTGCTGGAATTTTCTTGATTTGTGAAATAGGAATGTCAATAGTACTCATCTGAGTTTCCTCAGAAACTTTTCTTGTCTGCTCAGCAGAAATAACTACTTCATTCAGTGTTTTTGATTCTTGTTCCAACTCGACATTGATGCGGCCGGAAGTCTTAGAGACTTTAAAACTTTGCGCAGCATAGCCTGTAAACCGAACAACCACAGTCGCTGAATCGCCCTTGAGCGTAAGCGAGTAGAAGCCATAATTATTAGTACTTGTACCAGCTTGTTGTTCGAAACAAATGATGTCCACACCGGGGAGTGTTTCTCCACTTCCTTTTTCGGTGATGGTACCGCTGATCGTAAAAGTTGACTGAGCAAAACATGGGAGGGATGATATTGCAAGCAATATCATTGGCAGTAATTTCTTCATACGTAGATTTAGTGATACTAAGACGTTTACCTCGGAACGAAGTTACGCCAAAACTAAAAAGTCGCAATGATATTGCATCATTGCGACCTTTTTAATTTAGGTAATTTAGTCGAAATATTTCATTTCAAACTAGTCCACTTTGTTTGAGCCAATCTCTTAGCCGAGTCCGATCATCACCTCCGAGCTGCCTCATGGCTTTTCGAAGTTCTTTGCGGAATAACATAGCATCAAACGTTACATTTCCTAGAACTGCTTTGTAATACTCCAACATATGTGTTTAAAGTTAGGTTAGGTACATTTTTCATTAGGGTGGAAATTAATGTCCTCACGTAAACTTTAGATAGTGTTGTTTGATGTCTTTAACGGGGGCACTTCTTTGAAGGTTTCAAAAAATAAAAAATTAACTCAAAAAAATAGAGGCTGCCCTTTCGGACAGCCTCTATTATTAAGGGTTGTAGATATTATCTAAACATCATAATCGTTCCATCCTTCTCCACATATTGTTCTTCATGGAACCATTTCACTTTCAAGAAATAAGTGTACACATCATCTTTTAAATAGTACTCTCCACCTTTATAGTCACCTTCCCAACCTTGCTTCGAATCTTTGGTTTCAAACACCATTTCTCCCCAACGATTGAAAATCATTAAGTGATAGTATTCAGGATCTACGGCATTGGTGATAGGTTTGAACACATCATTGATACCATCATTATTCGGACTAAATGAATTAGGCACGTAATAAGTCAATGGCTCTTTTTCGTAGTGAGCGATAATAGTATCTGGTGCATTGAATTCAAAAATAACAAGTGGGAATTCCGTCTCAGGAACAAGCGGTGTAGCTGTTCTCCAAGACCACCCTTTGAAAACATAGAACTCATTTGCTTCTGTTCTAAATCCTCTAGGAATACCACCCTCCAATACCATTGAAGCTTCGGTCTCGGTCATTGTGCCATCATAGAAATATGCTTTTCCTGCATAAGGAGGATCTACTTTCAATACTACATCATAGTGTGGAGTTACATTATAAACTGCAACCAACGTATCTGTCTCTTGCAGATTCAAAATCACCTCAGTGCTCAAAGCATCTGGAGACAATGTATGGTTATTAATTTCCCAATGATCAAAAGTGCTCCACTCATCAATCGGTGTAGTGGTGAATGTATAATCTACATCGGTCAACAAGTTTTCAGTGTATGAATAGCTTGGTAGTGGGTTGCCATCAAACGTAATTGTACCCGCGCCTGCTGGTTCAACATCGATGGTTAGATCTACTCTCTCAAGAACATTGAACACTGCCACGATCGTATCATCCACTTGTAGGTTCAAGATAATATCCATTGTCAAATCATCTGGGCTAATAACGTTGTTGTTAATTGTCCAGTGACTGAAAGTAGTTACATCAGGAATTTCAACGGCAGTAAGATTATAGTTTCCTGTTTCAACAGTTACTACAGTTGGGTAGAAAGGAAGTAATACCAATTCCCATTCTACAGCTCCAGCATTGGCAGGAAACACATCAATGGTTAACTCCGCGTGAGGAATCTCTTCGAACACTGCGAAAAGTGTATCGGACAAACATGAGGTAAATGTAATGTTCATCATTTCCTCGTTAGGTTCAATCTCTATAGGAGATTGCCACTCGACAAATTCGAACCATTCATTTTCCGTTACTGACGCCGATTGTGTTTCTCCGAGAGGATAATCAATCGTTTCTTCATTAGCTACAGCAGCTCCATTCACTGTGATCACACCGCCCTCTGCTGGCAGCGAAGCATATGTAATAGAAGATACACCAGTACTTGCAACGAAGTGTGCTACTAAAGTCACATCACTCTGAAGGGTCAATTGTGTTTGAGGCACGGCTGGATCAACCAGTGTTCCTGTACCTGACACAATTTCCCAACCCACAAATGTTCCGCAAGTGAGCCCAGGAATATCAAGATCTAGAGGAAGATCGCCGAAGAAGGTTCCGCTCCAAGGAGCTGTCGTTTCATCGAGGTTGTAATCTTCTACTTCAATCACTCCTACTCCATCAATCTGTACGGTCAATGTATATGCAGTCACATCATAGCAATCTTCGATACCACCGATTACTTCATCGCTGCAACGTGCTAAGATGAAGTCGCGCATTTCTTGAACGTTGTTTTGCCATCCTGCATAAGTACCACCCCAGCGCTGACACTGACGTTGCATTTCAGGGTCAATAACATTGATCATACTATCTAATACTTCAATCATGCGATCGCAAGAGAAGATGGTATTAGAAAGCTGAGCGTAACGCTGAATATAATCTGCAAAGAATTGTTCATTATCAAATAATGCATTGAGAACTGGTACGTGACCTTGTCCTCCTACATCGCCCATTTCATCTACCTGACATGGATCCGCATCTGGATTGGTGCTATCTACACCAGTGTAGTTGGCGCCATGTCCGAAAGTATTATCACTGTCCCATAATGCATATCTCCATCTGCGAGCATCGCCATCTGGGTGTCTACCTCTCCACCATGCAGTGTTCCAGTTGAGCCAGTCAGTACAAACAGTGTAACTATTCAATACGAAATAGTCAATCAAGCTATTAGTGTTGTATTGTGTCACTACGTAATCGTAGTTTGCTTGATTGGTCATATCATTAGTAGTAATGAAATCAACTAAATCATACCAATCAGTACCATCACCATATTCCGTCCAAGTACCGCCCCAAGTTTTGAGGAAGTCTACGAAACCTTCTGGTTGTTCGAAGTAGTGATCTGTGAAGTCGATATCATCCACCTTTTCTCGCATTTCATATACTCCCCAGTAATCACCGTTGATATACAAAACACATGACTCCGTGCTTCTCTCATCTACTTTCAAGTCTCCAAGAATGGACAATTGGTGAACATAAGCATCGCGGATGTGAGCACCACCATTACTGAAAGGATAGTTATCATTTGCGGCAGCTTTGAAGATGATACGTTCATAACCATCTCTATCTCTTGTATTGATAATAGGAGCTTCAATCTCATTGTCATATCCCAGCGCATCGCGTGTCACATAGTCAAAACCACGTTGCGCATATGCATTACTATCATTACCGTGCTCGTTAGAATCACCAGTAGCTTCCACTACGAAGTTACCATTCGCATCAAAAATCTCGAGGTGTGTTAATTCATTGCCAAACCAGCTACCATCACTAAGGCTTGCACCACTAATGGATGCCACGACTATAGAGTGTTGGTCTGTTCCGATGAAATAAGTATTGGTCTCCACAAAACTTGGAAGAATGTTGGCATCCGAAGACGTAACAATTGCTCTAAGAACCGTTGTTGCGTTAATGGCAACTGGACCAGTGTACAATGTGCTTGCAGCAGTGGGTATAGAACCATCGGTAGTGTAACGAATAGAAGAATTTGGTTCTGTAGTAGTGATGGTCACGTTTGTTGCACCAGCATAATAACCTGCTTGAACACTAAAGACTGGCATAGCTGCGTAATTCGTTCCAGATGCTCCCACATTCGCCCCATTTGGAGTAGGGTTGGTGAAGATCATCATGTTTGCTGCACCGTCTGTCTGACGTCCCCATGAATGATTCGCCTGATTTGGAGACATTGAGGAGAAGTCATAAGACTCCAACACCACACCTGCAGGATTTGAGAATACTATTTGCTCGCCTGCTGTCTGGGTAATTTTAAAGCTTGTGTTGATTTGCCCGAGGTAATTGGGATCGAACTCAAATGTACCGGTCACCAAAATCAATCGATACCCATTTGCTGGAACTGTAGTTCCTGCAGGGATTTCGAATTTTTGAGGATTGTTGATGTTATCACTCAACCAATAACCTGTGATATTGATAGGCGCCGCAGTTGGATTGTAGAATTCAATCCAGTCTTCAAATTCAGCACCCAACGCGTAATCGTTATAATTCGCGATACAGAATTCGTTCACCACTACTTGCGCTTGCGATACGGCTTGCGTCAACACTGTGAACAGGGCTAAAAATCCAATTTGGATCAGTCTTTTTGGTTTCATGTCTTTGTCCTCTTAGGCTATAAAACAAGACTACCAGCCGACGAAAAGGTTGCATTTATCGAGGGGAGGTCACTTGCAGGTGTGTTCAAATATAATCACATTACCATAAAACAGAGTAAAACCCTCCCAGTTCGAGTCCTAAAACAAAAATCCCGCAGGGTTAACCGCGGGATTTCTGAAACACTTAAAACTAATTGATTAAACGAGCTAATCACCCTCGAATGCTATTAAACATCCGAAAGACAAGACAAACTTAGTGTAAGAAATACAATATGGCAAGTTAGGACAATGATTTTTAGACCAAAGCACCATTTTTTGTCCATGAATAACATTTTTTGAATTGTATTTCTATTTTTGTGCCCATACAAAAAAAAAAAATTATGGCACACGGAAATCACGACGAACATAACCATGGACATCAAGAAGCAGAACAAAACGAAATCGGCGGACCAGTTACCTTCGCGATCTTCTGTTTTGCCGTTGCCGTTCTCATCATCTATTTCCTAGGGAAATACGCGTAAAATTAGTGACTAGTGACTAGTGACTAGTACTAGTCGCTAGTCACTAGTATCTAGTCACTGAATTAGTTTCATTTCATTTAGCAGATAACCTGCTCCGGCGTATTCGTCTATGACCCATAGCACGTATCGTGCGTCTACCATGATGTTGCGGCAGATTTCTGGGCTGTAGTAGATATCACTCATTGTACTTTCCCATGAGCGGTCGAAATTGATTCCGATCAAATGACCATCTGCATTCAAGGCTGGTGAACCACTATTTCCTCCTGTGGTATGATTGCTTCCCGTGTAGCAAACATGTAATTCTCCATTCTCCGCATATTTTCCAAATTGCTTCTTAGCAATCATGTCTCTCAACTTCGGGCGTATCGTGAAATCGGGATTCTTAGTCTCATATTTTTCCAAAATACCAGAAGCTGTTGTAAACGGTGTATAGGCCATTCCATCGCGAGGCGCGCTTCCTTCTACTTTTCCAAAAGAAATACGAAGAGTGCTGTTGGCATCATTCCAGTTATTTTTCACTGGCAACAATTCTTGCTTCGCACGAACATAAGTCGACATCAACGCATCAAGCTGTCCGTTGAATGCTCTTACTTTTGGATTGAGCTCATTAAAAAAGACCTTATAAAGCTGCCATGAAATATCAATTACGGGATCTTTCGACAATTTCGATGCAGACTTCGGTGTGTACTTCTTTACAAAAGCGATAGCGAGGGTACTGTCGCGCAAAACGCTTTTAGAATATATCTTTTCTGCCATCGCTCTGTAGTCTCCCTTTTTATCCAAGTACTTCTGGAAAGCCACACCGCCGTAGCGACTTTCAATGGCTTTCAAGTAGAGTGGAGTCATTGACGCAAACAATTGCTTTTCTGTTTCGAGATCAAAATCTTTATAGAAAAGACGAAGTCCTGCAATCAATTCTTCACGCTTTTTGTCAAGGGTGCCAGCCTTTTTGAAATCCTCATACTCATAGAAAAAATCATCCATACTGTTTGCAACAGCAAATACCTCTGGTCCATAAAACACATACTCTACAAAGGCCTCACGTGCGAGATTCGTTGACTGATTTTCTTGATAAAGCTTCTTGATATTTTCTAGAAGTGGCTTTAGCTCGGCATTTCCAGATACTTTTTCTTGGAAGGCAACTTCCTCAGCGACCTTTACAGCCGATGCATTGAAACGCTTCAAACCCATTTCCTGACCGATCCACTTTTTGTATGCATTGCTGATTCCGCTTTGCTTCGCAGCATATTGAATGCGCAATTTATCCGATTGCTTCATACGTGCATCGATGATGCTGAGGGATGTTTCGCGCATCTTGATACGCATAGGATTTGATACATTCAATACATAATCTACGGCATAAGAAGTAAGCAAGTGCTCTGTTCTTCCAGGGAATCCATAAACCATAGTGAAATCGCCTTCTTTCACACCTTTCAAAGAGATTGGGAAAAAGTGCCCCGGAGTGTATGGCACATTGTCCGCACTATAGTCTGCAGGATTGTTGTTTTTATCGGCATAGATTCTAAACACGGAGAAGTCACCTGTATGGCGCGGCCACACCCAGTTGTCGGTATCTCCACCAAACTTTCCGATTTCGCTCGGAGGTGCTCCTACTAGACGCACATCACGATAAGTCTTGCTTACAATCAAGAAATACTGATTGCCATAATTGAATGCTCGAACCACTACATCGAGCATATCAGTCTTTGCTGCTGCTTCAATATTCTTTTTATTCTCCGCTCGTAATTTTTCGATCTCCGCAGGTGCCATCGAAAACATCACACCCGTATTCATCGCAGCGGTCACGTCTTCCATACTTAGAACAAATGTGGCAGTCAAGCCTTGACATACGAGCTCTTCTTTTCTACTCTTAGCCCAAAAACCATCTGTGAGATAATCATGCTCTAATGAAGAGTGAAACTGAATGTAATCATATCCGCAGTGGTGATTGGTAAACATGAGTCCTTCATTAGACACCATCTCACCCGTGCAGCCACCGCCAAATAGTACAACTGCATCTTTCAAACTTGATTTATTCAAAGAATAAAGATCTTCTTTTGACAACTTCAATCCCATGCCCGCCATTTCATCGTGCACAGATCCTAGCACCGACGGAATCCACATTCCCTCGTGGGCCAAGGCTTGCACGCCTAATACGAATAAGATGCACGTGGTGCTTAGCCATTTACTCACTTTCATTTTCATCTGGTTTATATATGTAGAAATAATAATATCCTAGTCCAATAAATAACATCCCCAATGATGCAGGAATTAAAAAGAAAAACAATGGACGTCTTTCATCCACTGGTAATTCATCTTGGTGAAAGTACTTCCAAAGTGGTATTACTACCATGGATGCACAAACAATAAGAAAAATGATGTTGTAAAAATTATCAAAGAAGCGAAGCATTTTATACGACATCGAATTTTTGAAATCCTCCTCTGCCTGGCGTTCCGCATGCTTTTTCATACGAATACGAGCGAGCAATTCTTCTCGCTCCACCCAACGTTGATAATCCTCTTGTCTTCGACGGAGTTCATCTGCGGAAGGCTGGCGCACCACCGGCCTATCTACGTAAGCCGCGTGCCTTCGACGGCGTGCCGGGTCGACTAAATAATCATAGGCCTCTGTCACTTCGATAAACTTCGCTTCATCACTTTCTGACGTACCCGCATCGGGATGGTACTTTTTCACCAATCTCCTGTATGCTGTTCTAATATCCGCATCAGATGCGGACGAGGATAGACCGAGTATGGCGAAGTAATTTCTCACTCAACAAAAAAAAGCAATTTTAACTATAAACATTATACCGTCTATTGAATTTTTATTGTGTAAACTCGCTCCGAATTTTATAAGAATATGATCATCGACCTTAGAAGCGACACGTTTACAAAACCAACAACAGCCATGAAAGAGTTCATGTTCAATGCTGAAGTCGGTGACGACGTGTTTAACGAAGACCCAACTGTAAATGCGCTACAAGACTACTGCGCCGAGCTTTTCGGAATGGAAGCAGGACTTTATTGCAGCAGTGGAACGCAAACGAACCAAATAGCCATTGGTGTACACACCAAGCCTGGCGATGAAGTGATCTGCTCTAACCTCGCACACATATACATTTATGAAGGCGGCGGTATAGCGCTCAACTCGGGATGTTCGATGGCTTTACTCGAAGGCGATCATGGCCGCATCACTGCGGATGCCATCAGAAACGCAATCAATCCTGAAGACATTCATCGTCCGATCTCTAGTCTAGTCTGTATTGAAGACACCGTCAACAAAGGCGGCGGGGCATGCTATGACATGGAAGAAATAAAAAAGATCAGTGCACTTTGCAAGGAGAAAGGACTAGCCTTTCATTGCGATGGAGCAAGATTATTCAATGCGCTGGTGGCGAAAAATATTTCCCCAAAAGAATATGGGCAATACTTCGACTCGATCAGTATATGCCTGAGCAAAGGACTGGGCGCCCCGGTAGGAAGTATTTTAATTGGTAAAAAAGATTTTATTAAAAAAGCGCTTCGCAGAAGAAAGTCGATGGGCGGCGGTATGCGCCAAGCAGGAATCATCGCTGCGGCTGGACTTTTTGCTTTGAAGAATAATGTTGATCGTTTGAAAATCGATCATGAAAATGCACAATTAATAGCGAACAAATTGGAGCAACTTTCTTGGGTAAAATCTGTGATGCCTGTTGAAACAAACATCGTCATCTTCACCGTAGCAGATGGATTGACTTCTGATGAAGTGGTGCAAAAGCTAGCGAAGCAAGATATCAAGTGCTTCACTTTCGGTCCTGATAAAATAAGAATGGTCACCCATCTTGATTTGACGGATGACCATTACAATGAATTATTGAAAAGACTTTCTAGTGTGCAATAACTAGTGGCAATGTTGCGAAGCGATTGCCATTATTGACATTCACGATATACTGACCATCGGCAAGATTCAAGTCCAATTGATGAAGGCCGGTGGTTTTTGTATTTTTTACAAAAACTACTTGACCTACCATATCATAGATCGTGATTTGTCCGCCGATGAGTCCTGTTGGTACTACCAATGTGAAGTTACCCGTGTTAGGTTGTGGGTAGATTTGAAGCATAGCCTCTGCCCCATTCTCTTCTACACCAACGCAGCTATCCACTATGAATTCGAAGGTGTCGACATCTGAACAACCATCGCTATTGAATACTGTAGCGAAAATGGCATGTGTGCCGATTCCCCATTCTGTAGCATCAAGGACGATACTTGGACTCGTACTTCCATCATACCATTCGTATTCGAAATTGCTCGCTGGAGTAAACGTATAGAGTTCGTTGGAGCAAATAGTAATAGGCCCACCCAACTCAGCAACGAAATTATTTGAAGCTTGGAGATTGTAATTGACTGTGTATTCACAGCCGTTTTCATCGCCCACTGTGAGCATATACGTTCCCGCATCGAGCGTTGGTGCAATGCTGCTTTCACTAATATAATTATTTGGACCTACCCATACATAATTGTATGGAGGTGTTGCGCCGCTAGCAACAGCCGTCAATTGACCATCGCCACTTTGATCACAGAATGGTTGTTCGGGAGTGATAAATACATTCCAGAATTCAGGTTCATTGATTTCCACTTGAGTGCTTAAAACAACACCACAAGTAGTGGTCATATTGAGTGTGTAAGATCCTGTAGGCACTTCAAAAACAGAAAGTGAATTGCTTGTAAAACCATTGGTACCGGTCCATTCGATATCTCCCACGATTCCATCACCAACCACATATGCAAAGATAGACCCCGTGCCTATTTCGCCTTTGTTTACTGGGCAGGCAACATCATTTGGAATTGCTTCTAATGTGACATCACCTTCATAAGAGTTAACCGTAAGCTGTGTAATACCCGTTGAGCCATTCCATCCATCGACTTGAACGTAGTATATATCACCTGGGATGAGACACCCACTGTACACCAGTGAAGAATAGCCGTTGGAAGTGGGGCATCCACCGAACATATCATCGTTAGATGTAATCAATTCGAACGTGCTAAAATCAGCGCAGTCCGTAGCGTGCCATAGAGCGATTTGTGTATCAAAGCCTTCGAGTGCGCCGCAGGTTGTGATTTCATAATTTACTCCTTCTTCTGCAACGAAGTATGCCCAGACACTGTTGGAAGAAGTCGACTCACACCAAAAACCATATACCGCACAGTTTGCGTTGGATGGCGCGATTTCAGAAAAAGCAGCAATTGCATTCACATTATTCAACTGCACACCCTCCGAATTAGGAATAACTTCAGATGCACCGCAAGGTTGGTCGTAGATTGGGATATTGGTCACTCCAGCTTGGAACGTCCATGTGTTGCCTTCACCACCTCCGTAGTACACGTGAGTCAACTGGCCATTTTCAAATACCTCGATAATTAAACCGCCGTCGCCGTAGCTGTCTACAAAAATTAAATCGTAAGAAGATTGAAAATCTAAGCAGAAGGGACCTTCTGTGTAAGTTGAATTATTGTCATATCCATTGGGGCTATTTCCTGATTCGGTGCCAGCGCAGCCAACGTTGAGGTTGGCGCCCTCCGCAATCACATCATTGCCACAAATAGCACCTGATGGTACGAGCTGCCAATAATTCTCATAGGCCCAAGCATCAGTGTGCATAACAAACGTAACTTCTACTTGTCCGTCAATGCACTGGCTGTAGCCTAATTGAGTTATTGTAAAAAATACAAATAGGGTAAAAAATCTTTTCATGCTGGTTAAGGTGTTGAGCAACAAATATAACTCACTGATAGGCCCTCGTTGATAAATCTTACGTCGAAGTTTGACTCATCCGTGGATACTCACCACCTTTGCACAAAATTGATAGGATGCGAATAGCAGCGGGCAGAATCCAAGAATTGCCAGTATTTGATACAAACGAGCGTAGTTATATGCTCGGAGATGAGAACTTTTCAGTGTTGTTGCCAAAGCGTGATGTACGCGGAAAGCTTGAGGAAGGCGCCTTGGTAAGGGTTTTCACCTTTTACAATGAAATGCGTGAACTAGAAGCCACTACACAACTTCCAGAAATCGAAGTCGGCGGTGTTGGTTCCTTCACGATTGTGACCATCAATGATCTTGGAGCATTCATCAATATTGGTACCCGTCGCGATATGCTCATCCCCCGCCGTGAAATGCGCGAAGGATTAGAGGAAGGAAGAAAAGTACTCATTACACTGCAAGATGATGCCCGCAATAAAAGACTCTATGCTTCAACCCGAGTATCTGCACATTTTAAAAACGTTTACATCGATTTAAAGCGCGGAGATGAAGTGGATTTGATCGTTGCAGAAAAAATCGAAATCGGTCGTCGTGTGATCATCAATGGAAAATTTGCGGGAGTAATGTTTCGTCAAGAAATGCTCCGCACCCTACGTGATGGAGATAAGATCAAAGGCTACGTTCGTAAGATTGAAGGTTCCGATATCACCGTAAGCATGTCTAAAGAAGGCGAAGCGCTTCTTGAAGATGCAACAGCACGATTGATGGAATTCTTGAATAATAACAACGGCTATATCCGTCTTACAGATGATAGCGATCCTGAAGAAATCAAACTTCGATTGAGAATGTCGAAGAAGACTTTCAAAAAAGCAGTGGGCATATTGTACAAAGAACAAAAAGTACTCTTGACAAAATTCGGAGTGAAGCTCAATCGTAAAGATTAATTCTGTATTCTTACTCGCAAATAACTAAGCCCAAGATTCTCGATATATGAGCGCTGAGCAGATTTTCAGTTGGATACATAACTTCCTTGTTTTCGACCCGAAAAATCCTTTCATCTTCACCTCCGGACTATTCTGGATTTTCTTTGCGCTGGTATTAATTGTAGATAGTTTTATTTACAAGAGAAGACTTGTAAGACATGCTTTCCTCTTTTTGGTAAGTATGTTTTTTTACTACAAAACAACAGACCTCTTCTTCCTGCTCCTTCTTTTCACTGCGGTGTGGGACTATTCGATTGGAGGCATCATTCACAGAGCAAAGACAGAAGGAGCGCGCAAGGCATGGCTCACGGCGAGTATCATTATGAACCTCACCATCCTTTGCTATTTCAAATATGCTTATTTCTTTACCGATGCGTATAACTCGATTGTAGGAACCAATATTCAAGCGTTTGATATTGCTGCGCATTGGAGCAATAGTTTTTTCGGAACTCATTTCTCCATCGATAAAATTATTCTTCCAGTTGGTATCTCTTTCTTCACGTTTCAAAGTATTAGTTACACCGTTGAGATTTATAGAAGACAACTGGAACCTGTCAAGCATTTCACAGACTTTGCTTTCTTCGTGAGCTTTTTCCCTCAGTTGGTGGCTGGTCCAATCGTTAGGTCCACCGATTTCATTCCTCAGCTTTACAAAGAATACAAACTCACCAAGGCAGAGTTCGGTCTCGCTGTATTTTGGATATTAAATGGTTTGGTAAAAAAACTCTTCCTTTCCGATTACATCGCTGTCAATTTTATTGATCGTATTTTTTCCAAACCAGACTCCTACACCGGCTTCGAAAACCTGATGGCCATTTATGGATATAGTTTGCAGGTGTATGCTGATTTTAGTGGCTATACCGACATGGCTATCGGAATTGCGCTGCTGATGGGCTTTTATCTAACAAAGAATTTTGATTCGCCATACAAAGCGACCAACGTTGGTGAGTTCTGGCGCCGTTGGCACATGTCATTGAGCAATTGGCTTCGTGATTATCTATACATTCCACTTGGCGGCAATCAGAGAGGCAGTGTAGGTTCTTTCATCATCTTAGGCATATTCGTTTCTATGATTGCACTGCTTGCGCAAAGTCTATTAGTGCTTGCTATCGGTAGTGGATTTATCATCACACTCAGTGTGCTGGGATATTTTATAAAATCATTTGGAAAATGGCTTACCACCAATCTCAATTTGATGATCACCATGCTCATCGGAGGATTGTGGCATGGCGCGAGCTGGAACTTCATCATTTGGGGCGGATTGAACGGATTGGGCTTGGTGTTTTATAAGCTCTGGAAAAAGATCTCTCCTTGGGAAAACAAATCAAAGTGGTATTTCAGAGCGTGGGCGATCTTCCTCACTTTCTCATTCATTTCTTTCACACGCGTATGGTTCCGTGCGGGATCCAATAATAGTTGGAGCGAGATGGAAGAAAAGCATGACATTGCTTCAGAGTTTTTATCTGCAACCACCATGCTCGATCGCATATTCAATCACATGGATTTCTCTATCGCTCCTCAAGTAATTATGGGTTATTGGAAAATATTCGCAGTGATTCTATTTGGGATGATCATTCACTGGTTGCCGAGTTCTTTCAAAGAAAGTTATCGTGAGAAATTCGCAAACCTGCCAACGGTGGCGATTGTAGCGATATGCGTGTTGACCGTTGTATTCTGCTATCAGATTATCTCTGCAGATTTACAACCGTTTATCTACTTCCAATTCTAGAAAAAGATTATTTGCTTCTTTTGAAATCAAACGTCACTCGTGTGGTGCTGTTGTTTCGTGGCCCTTCGATGTAGGCTTGAAGCATTGAGTCGTTTTGCAAACGATACACGATTTTTTGTGGGAAATCGTGCTCGGGATTTGAAAACTCAATCAAATCTTTTGACTGAGCACTCATACGAAATGGAACTGCTTGGCCTTTGTTCTGGTTGGAAACTTGTGCTGAGTAAACAGGAGTATTTCCTTCAAACTTGATAGAAAGAAACTCGATGTAGCTGGTGTCTGCACCTTCCATCACAAAGCCCTTTCCTCGTAAGTCTTTTCCTTGATCTACAGCCCACTCTTCGATTTGATGCGTTCGAGCATCAGTAGATTCCCAACGCCCTACCAATCTGCCTAAATCAAAAACTTTCGACTCCTCCACTTTCGAACGCTGTTGGCATTGCGAAAACAAGGCAGTAATCAGTGCAGCTGATATATAGATTCTTTTGGACATTGGTACGCGAATATAACAAAAATCAGAGCCATCCCAAGATGAGGGCTATCGCGAAGATGATCAAGGTCCATTGAATAAAACGATTGATCCAATCCAATTCCTTCTTTTGCATCCACTTATTGCCAAGATAAGCGCCGGTGAATGCAGCAGCCGTAGCAATTAAAATTAAACTCTTATCGAGCGATGCAGCAGCCGTAAAGGCGAATGTGCTATACACGATGATACGTGCAGTATCTACCATGCAAGCCACTACTACTCGCGTTCCCATAAATGCTTCTTTCGACAATCCTGCCTTCATCAAAAACGCACTTCGCAATGCACCTTGGTGTCCGCTTAATCCCCCGAAAAAACCAGATACGATTCCACCAATCGGCATCCACTTTTTATCCATCTTCAATGCCTTGAAAGAAGCATTCGTTTCAAGTATCGCAAAACCTGCCACGATGAGACCTATCAAGACTTTAATCGAAGTAATCTGAAATTCTTTCTCAAATAAAATATAGCTCTTAAGCACCTGATCGGATGGTATCACTTTGAGCATCCAACTCCCCAAGAGAGCACCAATTATGGAAAGCACTCCAAAATATTTTACGATAGACCAATCGGCATATTTTCCTACTAAATACAGCTTGAAAATATTATTGAGCATGTGCACGATGGCCGTTGCAGTGATGGCAAGTTCGGGAGGAAAGAACAAAAGGAATGCTGGAAGCAACAAGGTGCCGAGTCCAAAGCCGGAGAAAAAACTCAAAAAGGATCCCGCTAAGGCGAAAAGGATGACAATGAGTAGATCTGCATTCATGACACAAAGAAAATCAAATGATTTGAGCGTCGGATTATTTTTCCGTTATTTGAATTGAAATATGAGCGACTCCAAGAAAAAGGCTGCCGATAGAGCCATAGCAGGATTGAAGAAGAAGGCCACCCCGATGGCCGCAAGTGCTTACTTGGAGGGCATTTTGAAAGGAGATGTCAATCTCTTATCACAAGCCATCACGCTTATCGAAAGTGCAGTTCCTGCGCATCGAAAAATCGCCGAAGAAATCATCAATGGTTGTTTGCCTCACACTGGAAATGCCATTCGCATTGGTATTACAGGTGTGCCCGGTGTGGGTAAAAGCACTTTTATTGAAGCGTTTGGCAGCTTTTTAATTTCAAATTTTGGGAAAAAATTGGCGGTCTTGGCCATCGACCCTTCGAGCCCCATTAGCAAGGGCAGCATTCTCGGCGACAAGACCAGAATGGAAGAGCTATCGATGAATAAGTCGGCCTTCATTCGCCCGAGCCCGTCTGCGGATACCCTTGGTGGAGTGGCTCAAAAAACGAGAGAAAGTTTATTGCTGTGTGAAGCCGCAGGCTTTGATGTGATCTTGATAGAAACCGTTGGTGTAGGGCAAAGCGAAACTGCCGTGCATCAGATGACTGACTTCTTCTTACTGCTGATGTTAGCGGGGGCGGGAGATCAGTTGCAGGGCATCAAACGCGGCATCATGGAAATGTGCGATGCACTAGTGATTACAAAGGCTGACGGTGAAAATATGGGTGCCGCAAATAGAGCAAAGGCTGAATATCTCAGTGCCCTTCATTTTTATCCACCAAAAGAATCTGGATGGATACCGAAAGTGGATGCGTGCAGCGCTTTAACGAAGGAAGGCATGGATCGCGTCTGGAATATTATTTCTGAGCATCATCAATGGCTTTCTGAAAGAGGCCTGTTGCAAGCGATCCGCAACACACAAGACCTTTCTTGGATGAAGGAAACGTTGACAGAAAAGGTGTTGAACGACTATTTCCAGTCACCAGAAGTCATTACAGAAATTGAAAAAATGGAAAAAGAAATCGCAGCCAAAAAAATCACTCCATTTCAAGCAGCCGAACGTTTGTTCGGTTTAAAGAAAGGTTAGCGTACGTCTCCTCCCATATAGAGGTCGATCATTCCAATCAAGAATCGCGCGATAAATGCACAAATGAAGATAGCCGAAACGATGATTCGTATCTTCTTCTGGCGACCTTGTAGTACATCATACTTACTGATAGTATCCACAAAAATCGAAGCCACTGCTAGTAGTTCCAAAAAAGTCAGCAATCCCCAGTGCTCTTTTACACTGAGGTAAAAGCTCGCAAAAAATCTCGGCACATCAGCGATAAAGAATTTCGAGGTCCAATAAAGAATATTATAAACTGCTAAAATAGCCATCACGGAAAGTGTGATTGGACTTTTCGAATTCTCTTTCTGATTCATGCTGCGAAGATAAGTCGTATCTTAAATATAATCAGGACAGACTTTGCGAACAGGGGCAATTTTTGGTGAAGGAGGAATGATGTAGATCACACCAAATTCAAGTCCTCCTCTATTGTTACTTGCAGGTTCCAAATCGCTCAAGTTGATATCGTAGCTCACGCCAACGTCCCATTGATGATATCGTATTCCTGCTAACAAGTAGCCGGCATCCTTTGTTCTAGCAAATGCGCCAGCATAAAGGGCTTCATAAGCCCATGAATTAGGCTGAATGGTATAATGTACTCGCCCCCCCAAATCAAACTCCCTAAACTTTCCTTGATTCATAAACAACCCCATTGGCTCGATGGTCCATACATCATCTATCTTGTATTGATAACTCCCATGCAAAACCCAGCGTGGATCGAGACGAACGAATGCCTCATCGAAGAAGCTCTGTTTTGGTGCAGATAGATTGAACAATGAAGTGCCCAGTGTCCACGACTTTTGATCATCCACTACCCTTCTATAATGCCCGCCAATATGGAGGTTCATATAAGCTCTGCTATCACGTGCGTAAGATTCACCAGAGTTTATAGATGGATCATAGAATAGTCCGTTCCATTGATTATCATAATTCAACGCACTGTAGTCAATGCTCATGAGAGTAAGTCCTAACATGAGGCCCACAGTCAATTGATCTTGCGGGCGACTTGGGATTTCTAAGGCCTTGGAAACTGCGCCATTGATCATAGTGGTGGTCAATTGAGAATCTCCAGCTTTATCGGTGAAAATAGATAGTCCTGCATTGATATCTTGCTGTGTGAGATGCGGCTTGTCCACCGCAATACCCCACGTGGAATATGGCACTGTAACACTTCTCCACTGCGTTCGCTGATTTCCAACAAACCTCCAATCACCCTCAAACTGCCCGGTGAGAGCGGGATTCAAAGAAAATGGACTTTGATAAAATTGAGAGAAATGAATGTCTTGCGCTCGAGTTACTACCGTGCAGAAAATGAAAAGGATGATATGTAAGCAGCGCATCCTCATCGAATCACTGTGATATTTCCTTTTTCAAAATAGGTAGCACCGCCTTCACAAGTAGCCTCGAGGTAGTAAACGAATACTGCTGGATCTACGAGCTTATCTCTGAAATAGCCGTCCCATCCGATGTACTGAGAATTTGTTTCAAACACCTTCTCTCCCCAACGATCGTAAATGACGAAATTAAGTTTCGTCACATTCAATGCTCGAACGAAAAGCTTTTCGTTTCGATTATCACTATTCGGAGTGAATGCGTTCGGAACATAAATGCTTGGAGGTCCGCAAACGAAATCTAAAACAGTGATTCGCAAACTATCCGTAGCTGTGCATTCTCCATCAGAAATTGTCACATAATAAGTCGTGCTTTCTGTAGGCGTTGCTGTTGGATTTGGAATATCTGAATCACTCACAAACTCTACCGGTCCCCATGAATAAGTAAATCCGGTAGGTTCAACGCCCAACTGCACGGTCTGACCGACCACGATGGTTGTTGGACTTCCTGTAGCGTTGATGGTCATGCTTTGTAGCTCGCTCACATCAACTGTCACATCATCAGTTGCACTGCATCCTTCGGGAGTATTTGAAACAACTGTGAAAGTGGTGGTTTCATTTACAACAACCTCTACTTGAGATGTATTTTGTCCAGAAATAATCTGCTCCTCCGGCGACCAACTGTAGGTAAAACTATTGTTAGGATCAACGATAGCTAACTCGACGGTATCTCCAACGCATGCGGTGAAATCGCCCTCTATCTCTGTCTGAAATGATACGATGTTGATCACCATTTCATCCGAAGCTTCACAGCCATTGACATCTGCAGTTACATACACTGTTGTCGGTTGAAGAATGTTTGGGCTAAAAACCAACTCTCCTACTCCCTCAAGAATGGGAATGTTTGGATTCGGACTGAGGCTCCAAGTAATATTCGCATCGGTATCAGAAACCGAAGCATTGATCACTTGAATTCCTCCATCACAAAGCACGAGATCATTAGGTAATGTGATCGCAATATCCGACACTACAACATCCTGAAACACTGTATCCACGCACGCTCCGTGCTGAATCAACAGTGTATAGCTAGTCGATTCACCAGGAATAAAAATGGGATTCGGATCGTTGTCGTCGCTCAAATAAAGTGATGGTGTCCACTGATAAGTGTCGCCTGCTATAAGATCTTCTGGGCCGATTTCTACAAATTCATCATTGCATGAAATGACATCTTCCAACGTGGTGGTCGAGGGCTCTACAATCTCAATGGTTTTGCGAATGGTATCCTGTAAATTACAAGTTTGTGGATTGAGCACTACAAGCTCGATTTCGTAGGTTCCAGGAGTTGAGAATGTGTATGATGGTTGAAAAAGATTCGAAGAAAATAACCCACCAAAATCCCATTCGAATGTTTGTCCGAGTTGGCTATTATTGATTACCGCAATCGGTTGATTGACGCAGGCTACAGAAGGCACTTGAAAATCTGCAATCGCGAGTGGTAATTCAAAATTGAATTTGAAAACACCGTTGTTACAATTGAAAGAATTATTGGTCGCGCTCACCACACCACCCATTGGGAAGATGGGAAAATCATCATTACTGCCGCAGCCAGCACATACGCTTTGATAAATGATACCACGTCGATCGAATCTACTTGTACCTCCATCCACGTGCTCTTGGCTAGTGAGTCCTCCAAAGAAAGAAGCATACACTAATTCGCTTGCATCGCTTTCAATTACTAGCAGATAAAAATCTCCTCCATTCGTTGCGCTTTGGTATGCATCAGCAGTGGTGGTCATTCCAGTAGTCGTATCCGTATTTGTATTGGTGCTAGTATTGGTAGTACCGCCCCAACCACTGAGATAAATTTTGTCACATACATCTACGGTAAATGCGGCAGGAGAAAGATTACATTTATCTTCCCCCGTTCCAAAAACAGTAGACCAAATCAATTGGCTTAAATCCCCATTGAGCTTTGTGACAAGCATACCGCTGTTGGGTTCGCTCCATCCTGCATTGATAACAAACGTGCTTCCGTTGGCAAGTGTTTGCCCATAGACTACTACATTATTTTCAGAATCAATTTCTACAAAATACAATTGATCATATTCATTCGCCCCAAGGAATGTTGCGTCTACTAATGAATTGCCTGTTTCATTCCATTTTGCAATAAATCCATCTGCACTTCCACCTTGATAGCTTGATTGATAAGCCCCCGCAGGCATATCATAGGTAATGCTTGTAGTACCTCCGCAGAGATAGACCTCGTTTGCATCATTTACAGAAACACTATTGCCTGATTCAAATCCAGGTCCACCGAAGTAGCTACTCCAAATGATGTCTGACAGATCTGGCTGGAGCTTTATCACGCATGCGTCAAGATTGCCTCCGAGAATAGATTGTGCGCCATTTACAATGGGGAAATTTGTGCTATAAGTACTACTTGCAATCAAGATGTTTCCATCGTTATCGAGATCAACTTCTCCGCGAAATTCGTCGGCATAGTTGAACTTCAGTGCTGCGGCGGTATTCACACCATCGTTAGCAGAACCTCCAATGAATGTGGATGCTTCGAGATCACTTCCATCTTGCGAAAGAATCGTGACCACTATATCACTGCCATTGACATAGTCAGTACCAACGCCTTGAGGCGCGAAGGCCGCACCGCCGCTGAACACCGCGTCGAACGCTCCTGTAGTGGTAGGATAGCTGGGACTACTGGTGGTGCCGTAAACAATTACCTCATCGTTTTCATTACAAATTAAACTGTGCGGCAATTCATCATTGGGTCCACCGATAAAGGTGCTCCAATGCATGAATGATCCCGACTGATCATATTTCGAAATAGCCATATCGGTGCCGGGAAGTCCTCCCCCATCACCACCTGCCCAAGTTACTTGGTAGGCCCCAACCGTAGTAGGATAACCTTGACCAAAAGCACTGCTACCGCTGAATAGATTGCCTTCGCTATCATAAGTAGCGGTATAGCCGAAGTTATCGGCAAAGCTTCCACTGTATGTGCTGAAAACAAGCACAGGATCAATGATGAGTGTATGTTGCTTGTTGTAACCTTTCGGGAATTTGAATTGCACCACACCATTAATTAAACGGAACTCGCAAGGAACTAACACCTTTGCCCCTTCGATGAATTGATAAGCGATGGGAGCTTGCTCGTAATACGTAAAAACAGAACTGCTAATCTTTAACCTTCCATCTTCTATAATTGGTTCTTCTACCCCCTCATACTTCCATTGAATAATCGAAGGGTCCGCTCCTGGAAATACGATCCAATCATATTTCAATGAAAAATCTTCGACATAATAATGAAGGTTAATACCGTCATATAAGGCTTGATAGTTGACATCACTGTAGGCGCGGCATCTGCCAGCCCATTGCTCTTTAATATTTCCAAGAAAAAAATTATAATACGCTTTTTGAATACCCGATGCCGTGTGTCGAACGGATTCATTTGTATTTAAAAATTGTTGTTGAAACACGTGGCCTGAAAAGCGTTTTTCTCCAGGCACCGGTACTTTACCTCCATTGTGAATCGCCGCGATCGGACTTAAATCGAAAAAGTGAAAGGTAAATTTATCTTTTTCAAGAAAAATCTTACCATGCTCTACATCCGTGGCGTAGCGCACATTCTGGGGCCATTGACCTTTATTTTCCACAATATCAAAATAGCTATCTGACTGCGAAAATGCAGATGAGACAAATGCCATCAAGAATATTACAGCGCTAAAGGTTCTACGCATTTGGAATGTGGTTATTCTATAGACGACTTGCGTTGCCCTCAAGTTGTACGTTTGAATCTACCTTTTTTCTGAAAATGAAATAGGTTAGTCCAACCAATACAAGATTTGCAAAGCCCATGAGGCCGCCTTCATCAAAGATAAGCATCCATTGCCTTCCAACGATATCTGGAGAATTGACCACTAATGGAATAAATAAAACTACCAAGAGTGCAATTTGCCATCGTGCTTTTGAAAGACTGGAATTCTGTAATTGAATAAACAAATAAATCAACAGAGGCCATGTCCACATGAAGTGTTCCGTATCGGTATGAATCAAATTCGGAAGCAAGGCAATCAGCATGAAGAACTCCATGAAAAAGGTTTGACGCTTATCTGGATTGGTTTTATTCTTCTGGAAAATGATATAAAACAAGCCAAATACAACGATTAAAATCCCAAGCACCAATGGTTTTCCAGACTCAAAGCCGATAGGATGTAGAATCCACATATTGTAAATACCATAAATGGTATTCGGACTATTGGCAATGTCGAACCCCGGATGGAGATAAACGTCCGTCCATTGTTGTAGCAACGTTATGCCCGTCGTTGGACCGAATAGCAATAAAGGCATTGCGAGTCCGACAATGAAGGTCGACAATGAGATGAGCACATATTTAAAACGAGACTTTAGCATTCCCCAAATCAACACCAGTGCATACGCTGGTTGAAAGAGTAGAATAATCCCCGTAATAATTCCTGCCTTACTATCTTTTTGTTGAAAGAGTTTGACGAATACTGCGAAAAATAGCATGTGAAAAAACACATTGAGATTTCCCAAATGCAATTCTCTTTCGATGTGGTCTACTATAAATAAATTGACCAAAAGAAGCAGCCATCCCCTATTCTTCGCTTCGAGTCCAATGTTCTTTTCTAGCCAATAGACTATGTAAAGAGAAAAGACGATCACTGAAGATAGAATCAAGAAATAATAGATCGCACTGGACACGCCAAGAGGCAATAAGGTGAATGGTGCGAATAAGATGATCGTAATTGGACTATAGCGATAGAAACCCGCACCTCCGTCTAGCGATACACCATAGATTTCTTTCGAATTGAAAAGTCGAAGCGCTGCTTCGTAATAGACTTCAAAATTGGAGACGCCACTGCGATGATGAAGTTTTTGAAGAATAAAATAACCCATGCAAAAAATCCCTGCAAGTATGATATACTTGAGAGCAGCGCGCGAGTCATTGATCCATTTAGCAAAAAGTCTCATCCGCTGCTAAAATAACAGAGGATGAGACTTCTATCTCTAATGATTTTAAACAGGAACTATTTTTCCTTCAACAAATCGGCGAATTTTTTCTTGAATTTATCCATTTTGGGAGAAATCACAATTTGACAATAAGGCTGTGTGCCGTTCAAATTGTAATAATCCTGGTGATAATCCTCAGCGGCATAGAAAGTATCGAATGCAGTAACTTCTGTTACGATTGGACTTCCCCATTCACCGCTCGCATCTGCTGCAGCCTTTGCAAGCTCCGCAGTGGCGCGCTGTTCGTCTGAATGATAGAATATCGCTGAGCGGTATTGCGTACCTACATCTGCACCTTGGCGATTCAATGTTGTTGGATCATGCGTTGCAAAAAACACTTCAACCAATTTGGCGAAGCTCACTTGACTAGGATCGAAGGTTACTTGCACAACTTCTGCATGACCTGTAGTTCCTTGACAAACCTCCTTGTAAGAAGGATTTTTAATTTGACCACCACTGTAGCCACTCGCTACTTTTTTCACTCCTTTGATGTCTTGGAAAATAGCTTCCACACACCAAAAGCATCCGGCCCCAAATGTGGCCACTTCTAAACTGTCCATAGATGTTATTTTTTCGTCAGATGATGTTTTGCTAGGTTGTGCTGTGCTCATCTGTCCACAGCTTGAAAATGCAAGGGCTAACGCCGTTAACAAAAAGAGAGGTTTCATTCTCTGTAATTTAGAAGTTAAACTATTATTTCAACCTCTTGTTCGCTCTGCATTTGTTGGTTCTTTTCTAAACATTTGCTGTATTAAATAAATTACCACAGCGCTGATGAGTAAGACAATCAATGATTGAACACTTTTCCAAAAATATTTTTGGACGTAGCTCCAATCAATCACATCCCAAATCCCCAATAGGGCGAGAAGTGTAATGGCAAGTACCATAATCGATAGTACTGCAGAGAAAACATTTCTTGAGGTTCCCATAACGTTTAATTATGGGTTGAATATACGACGCAAGTATGCATCTCGGCCTTACAAGAGATGTCAAAAATTCTGTTAATGAAAATACTACTAGAAACGGAAGCGCATGAAACCACCCGCCGCAGAAACGGTTGGTTGATTTTGCGTGAAGAAGGTTACGATGTCTCTTGAGGCCACTCCAAACTCATATCCTCCATCGCGAATGGTAAAGGTGACTCCGGCAGGAATCTTCGCATCGTAATTTCCTCCCATTAAGTAACCCATCGAAAAATGGACCCAACGGACGGGCGTAAATTGAGCACCGATCGAAATAGCCGCTTTCTCTAGTGATCCGACTTCCTCATTCAATGAATTGACTACGTCAAATCCACCTTGAAACTTGGTTCCTAATTTCACCCCGGCTCCAAATCGCATAACAGCAGGAAGCGTCGTCTCAATAGATTGTGCACCCGCCCATTTTACTAAACCCTGTCCACCATTAAGCTGCTGGATCTGATCATAGAAATCTACGCTATTGAGACCTGCATTCGCAAAATTCAAAATGTTGACGTCATTCAATGCGTAGACATTGCCATCCCAACGCATTTTTCCGATGTCTGTTACAGCTGCACTTGCGTACAAAACATTTTTGTAAACGACGGTTGCTCCGAAGTCAAGACCAAAGCCTTGTCCCACAGGGGTTAAATTGCCTGCATCACTTGAAAGTGCCGAAGGATTGTTTTCTACCAAATCCCCGTAGTCAATATCGAAAATAGGCGATAGAGAGCTGAATGCTTCAGCTTTTCCATCCGCAGCATCCAATTGAAGATAACCCTGCCCCATTAAGTATTTGAATCCAACTCCACCATAAATGGCCAAGTTATCTGTGCTGAATAATTTCTTTCCGTATGCAAAATTGAACTCACGAATCCAGCTAAAACGAAGACTCGTTCCCTGCACCAAATTGACCAATGATGTTGGATTGATAGTGTTCAACCCTTCAATAATCAAAGCCAAGCTATCGGGTGAAATATTCTGATAGGCATTGATGGTGTCACCTGTACTAAGGACATATTGATTGAAGTAATCACTGGTATAACCCAACCAAAGGAGATCTGATACATCATCGCCAAGTTTTGAATAATAATCTACCTTGTCCTTGATGCTGAAGGCAAATGATCCCAACTTTTCAGTTTGAAATGAATAACCAGTGCTCATTACATCGATGTCCGCAGAATTTCTTTCTTGAGAAAATTGAATAGCGTAATCTCTCTTTTCAGCTTGTGATAAATTATCGAAGTTCCCTCCAAAAAGGTTTTTTCTCACTTCATCCTTAGTGAGCATTCCTGAGAAGACAGAAACCCCAAACTCACCAACACCTAGCGCCATGCGCTTTCCCTCATACTGTGATGCGATATCTAAGTTCGCTGGATTGATTCCAATCGCTTGGTAGTCGGTTGCAAATGGTGTGGCAACTCCGTGTCCAGTTAATGTAAATGCAGATTGTTCTGTTTGTGAAAATGCAATGGTGATTTGTGCAAAAAACAGAAACGATAATAGATAGCGCATTTTGGTAAAGGTTTCGACAAAGGTAGATAATTGAACTACCCTATGGTAGTTGAAGAAGAAACTTCTTCATTTCTTCGAAATGAATATCAATATTCGACCGCACCACTTTAGTTCTTGGATGCCCTGCCTCGAGCTCATACTTCATCATAAACAATACATCTTTGGATAAATGCTCGTATGCCTCAAGCCCCTTAATCAATCCTAGTTTGTCCGAGATCTTTTTCACAGCACCAAGCATTTTAAAAAAAGTACTTGCAGCAGGTCTGTTAAAACGAGGAAGGGTGTAATATCCGTCCAATACAAGCCCGCCCATAACGGTATAAAATCCTTTACCACGGCTGTCCTCATTAATGAGGATGCTCGGCACTCCCATACTGCTCGCATGAATATGCGCATGGACCCGGTAGCCGATATGAATATCGCAAGACTGGTAGGTTTCTACCATCTTTTTTTCAGTGGCAGAAATATCTTCAAATGAAATATTGTTTGCTTTTAGCCAATTCACCATCTCATTTTGCTTGGCCTGATTCAAGTCGATGGTGTGATGAAAATAAACTACAAAATTTGAAGATGCATATTCACGCTTGATGGCCAACATCAGATCACGCATCTGGTCGCGCATGCTATCACTTTGAATAAATGAGACCCCTAGAGAAAAGGCTATATTTTGGTATGAGCTTGAAGCCTTAATTGAATGCTTGATCTGATCTACTTCATACAAAGCAGGGCAACCACTCATGACAAATGATTTGAATCCTTTGTGTAGCAAAGCATTCAAGGTGTGATAATCACGTACGCTACTTTTATAACCAGAAGATTCAATACGCTTCAACAACTTTATAGAAGACGCTGAAAGCGGATATTGTGCTGTGTTATGCCAATGCCCTGACTCTTCCTTGTAACCTATCCCCATAGTCAGGATAGGTACTTTAATTTGATCTAAATCATCCACCAAAGGATAGACCCCGGGATACATATTCCCTTGCAATGCAGGACCTCCTGTAAGGATTAAGGCCTTTGACTCATTGATCAACTGTAAATCTTCAGCGGACAATGGCTTCCATGGATCCAATGCCACCACCTCACGATCAGGTCTAATCGCTTTGAAAAGCCTTAAGGCCTTGTATTTAATTAAGTGATCGCCTGCGTTCTTTTTGCCGCCTGTTAAGACAACATATCTATCATGAGTCATATTCTAGTGCTAAGGTGCACCAAAGATACTTTCTTTATAAAGAAAACGATTCTGAGAGCTCTCAAATGGACGATAGATGTAATAAATTTCTCCATTCAAGATCTTTACCTTATCCACGTATCTGAAGTAGAGCGACTTCTCATTGACCAATAATCCATTGTCGAGATTCACCTCTAGAACACTTGGATTATCATCCACCGATACTATTGTATAGCACTTATCCAAAGCTTTATCATAAACCACTTGTCTTTCCCATTTCACAGGTCTTTTGGTGCGATGATAGGCAATAGGAGTCATCGAAAGAATATTTCCATCACGATCTAATTTCATGATTTGATTGTAATGGTGGTTAAAAATCAACCAATGATCCTTGGCCTTCACGAGTGGCGCATAGAGAGGTTTAAAATATGGCGATAAATGAAACTGTCGCAAATAAGCTGCATGAATCTCCTTATCGATGCCTGTCTTCAATTCCATATTCATTGCATACACTCTTTCTCGCGGACATAAATACTTGAATTCGCTTCGCATCAATTCATATCCAATAGGATCTTTTATCTCTGAAATTAATTCAGATTGCTTCGTCGCTTTATCATAAATGCGATATTGAAACATTGGAAAAGTGGGATCATATGAACTGAGCAGGACCTTACTTCCGGTAGTGTCTAAGACGGGGCGAATATTATCGTCAAACTCCGCTGCAGAGTATTCTGTCAAAAACAAGCCATCTACGTTTTGAACATGATAGTACTTCGACCTTCCGATGATGAACACTTGATCGAGGAAGTCTTCATGAAACCCCTCAACACTTTCAGGGACAGGGACCGCTGAAATTTGTTGTCCTAAAGAATCAATATGAATCACAAATGCATCGGAGTAAAGTGTCTTGCGACTTTCCCATTGCGTCTTCCAGCGCTCTTCTACATTATACACTAGAAGATACATTCCATTTTCTACAAATGAAAAATCAGCCACATTCCAGCGCTCGCTTGCGAAGACAGTATCTGGAACCGCAGGTTTGATTACTACAAGAGGAAGCTGGTTGGGAAGCGACTTCATTCTAATTTGAATCGGCTTGGTGAGCTTATTGGCAGCAATCAATGTGTCTAATCGCTCATATCCTACTAATGAAAACTGAAAGCGAACTGCTTCTTTTCCATATTCTGAAAAAGTCAATTGCCACAGCCCTTCAGCATTGCTGATATCGACATCCTTATTTCTATTGGAAGAAACAACTACCATATCGAGTGGTTGTTGAGTCGCCACATCGAGAATCCGACCGCGGATATAAACTTGACCAGCACTTGATAATTGAAGTGCTACAGCGAGTAAGAGTAGAGCGTACTTCATAGTGTTTTTATTTTAAGATGCTGAAAGATAAGAATCTCCATAAATCACAAAACAAAAAAAATCCAAATAATCTCCTGTCTAGGCAAAAAAAATCCCACTCTTTCGAGTGGGATTGCTCTCTCCTTTCGGGGAGATTATTTCTTTGGTTGAGCAGCTGCACCATCAACTTCAACAAATGCCTTAATTGTAAGGATTGTTTGAAGAGGCTCTGTGTTAGCAGTCAAAGTAACTGTCTTCTGCTGTTGGTTGCTCTTTCCTGCACTGTTGAATTTCACGAGGATTTCACCTGTTCCGCCTGGAGCGATTGGCTCTTTAGGATAAGAAGGAACAGTACAACCGCATGATCCTTTTGCATTTTCAATCACCAATGGCTCGCTACCAGTGTTTGTGAATTTGAATTTGTGTTCTACTTCATCACCTTGCTTTAATTTTCCAAAGTCATGTTCTGTTTCTGTGAACTGAATGGTAGTTTTAGCAAATGCTTGTGAAGAAAGACCTTCTGTAGATGCTGCAGGATTCTTTCCCTTAGCTTGTTCAGCAGCTGCAGCCTCTGTAGCCTCAGTTGCAGAACGTGAAGTGATGTCTGTGTTGCTAGAACTGTACATCTTGAATGCGATTAATCCAAGAACACCAGCGATTACCACTAGTAATCCTATTTTAACTCCATTGCTCATTTTGTCTTATTTTTTTTGGTTTTGTTTTTTTTATCTTTCTTGGTATCCTCACTTTGGTAATGAAGATTCATTTTGTCAAAGGTGCTATCTTTTAATGATTCGACCGCTTTTTTTAACGCTGGGTTAAGATCATTTATCACTTTGTAAAAAGCTCCTCCGTTATACAAATCTCTGGCAATTAAAGCTTTGGTCCTAATTTTAATCGCTCTTTCTGAGACTTTATACTGTTCCTCATTAAAAGGAATCTCTTCTTTTTCAGCCATGGCAATCATATCCTTGATTTCTTGCTCTGAAAAATTGAATTCGGCTACAAATTTATCAACTGTTGGGTATTTCGCCAATAATTGATCACGATTCTTATCAGTGTATACCAAAGCCCATTCGTTATTTATACCCTTTCTGATCAATTCAGAGAAATAGTCAGAGCTTTCTGTGGTGTCCAGTGGAACGAAGATATCAGGAAGAATACCGCCACCACCGTACACTACTCTTTTATTGATATTGGTATAATACTTCAATGAATCGGGCATTTGAATACTATCCATGGTGAAATACTCTCCCTTTAAATAGCGCATCTCTTTATCACGGAAATAACTTTCGAGTCCGTCGTCATATGGCTTTTGAATACAACGACCGCTTGGAGTGTAGTAACGTTGAACGGTCAGTCTGATGCTGCTTCCATCACCAAAGTTGAGCTGACGTTGCACCAAGCCTTTACCGAATGAACGACGACCAACGATGATTCCTCTGTCCCAATCCTGAATCGCTCCTGACACAATCTCGCTTGCGCTAGCTGTTGATTCATCAATCAATATTGCAATCTTACCTTCTTCGAAAAGTCCTTTCACCGCAGGGTTTGCCTTGTCATCTTTTCTTTCAAAAGCTTTTCCTTCAGTATAAACTAGAAGTTTGTCTCCTGATAAAAACTCATCTGCCATTTCAACGGCGGTGTTAAGATAGCCACCACCATTGCCTTGAAGATCGAGAACTAGGCTTGTCATGCCTTGCGCCTTTAGATCAACCATGGCCTTGCGAAGCTCTTCCATGGTGGTCTTTGCGAAGCGGGCTACTTTGATATAACCAATACCAGGCTCCAACATGAAAGCTGCGTCCACAGAATAAATAGGAATATTATCGCGAGTGATATCATATGCGATAAGATCATTCACTCCTTTGCGCTGAATCTCAACGTTCACTTTTGTGCCGCGTGGTCCCTTTAGACGTGATGCAACACCTGTATTTTTAATTCCAATACCAGCAACTACTTCGCTGTTGATCTTGATGATTTTGTCACCAGCTCGGATACCCAACTTCTCAGATGGTCCGCCGCTGATGGGTTCTACGATGTAAATAGTATCTTTTAAAATATTGAATGAAACCCCAATACCTGAGAAGGTACCTTGAAGAGGTTCGTTTGACTCATCCATTTCTTCTGCTGTGAAATAGGAAGAGTGAGGATCTAATTGCTCAAGCAATGCTACAATTGCCTTTTCAGTCAAGGCCGCTGCATCTACTGAATCAACATAAAGATGCTCTACATAATTAAGTAACAAAGCAAATTTATCGGTGGTTGACTCAGGCTTCTTTACTTGTGCCGTTGCACTCGTGGCCAATCCTGCAAGGATTAGGAAAGAGAAAATTATTTTCTGCATAAAAAATTACTGGGTTTATGAGGATTTCAAATGTAGCAATCCTTTCATACATCAGGCCACAAAAAAAAGTTAAGGCGCCATTCGGCGCCTTACTTTTAGTCTTGTTGTGCAAACTCTTTCGAGAAGCGCTTTCTGTCGTTTTCGTTTCGATATACTTTTCTCAAACGAATACTCTTTGGCGTTACTTCTACATATTCATCTGCTTGAATGTATTCCAATGCTTCTTCCAAGCTAAACTTGATTGGAGGAGCCATTCTTGCTTTTTCATCAGAACCACTCGCACGCATGTTTGTCAACTGCTTTGTCTTCGTTACGTTTACCACCAAGTCATTATCTCTTGAGTGTTCACCGATTACCTGACCTTCGTAAACTTCCTCCATTGCTTCAACGAAGAAACGTCCACGGTCTTGCAAGTTGCTAATAGAGTATGCTACCGCCGTTCCATTTTCCATGCTGATAAGTGATCCATTGTTACGTCCTGGAATCTCACCTCTCATTGGCTGATACTCTTTAAAGCGGTGCGACATGATCGCTTCACCTTGAGTTGCAGTCAACATGTAATTTCTCAAACCAATGATACCTCTTGATGGAATTTCGAATTCCAACACCGTACGGTCACCTTTTGGTTCCATATTTTTCATCTCACCTCTTCTACGTGTTACAGCTTCAATTGCTGTACCTGCCATATCAGATGGTAAGTCGATTGTCAATTCTTCAATCGGCTCATGCTTTTGTCCATCGATTACTTTCACAAGTACGCGAGGCTGTCCGATTTGTAATTCATAACCTTCACGACGCATCGTCTCGATCAATACGCTCAAGTGAAGTACACCGCGACCGAATACCATGAAACGATCTGCCTTGTCTGTCTCTTGAAGACGAAGTGCCAAGTTCTTTTCCAACTCACGCTCTAGACGTTCTTTGATGTGACGGCTCGTTACAAACTTACCTTCCTTACCAAAGAATGGAGAATCGTTGATGGTGAAAAGCATACTCATCGTAGGCTCATCTACAGAAATTGCTGGTAGTGCTTCTGGATTTTCGTTATCAGAGAATGTATCTCCAATTTCAAATTCTTCGATACCATTGATTGCACAGATGTCACCAGAAACTACTGATTCCACTTTGCGCTTTCCTAGACCTTCGAATACATATAATTCTTTAATTCTTCCTTTCTGAATTGAACCGTCTCTCTTCACCAAAGAAACAGGCATGTTTGGCTTCAATTCACCTCTGTGAAGTTTTCCGATAGCCATTCTACCTGTGTAAGGAGAATAGTCCAAAGAAGTCACCAACATTTGAGGAATACCTTCTCTAGAAATTGGTGCTGGAATGTGTTCCAATACCATATCCAAAAGTGGCTCGATTGAATCAGTCTTCACTCTCCAATCATGGCTCATCCAACCTTGCTTCGCCGCACCGTATGCAGTTGGGAAATCCAACTGATCTTCTGTAGCTCCTAAGTTGAACATCAAATCAAATACTGCCTCATGAACTTCCTCAGGAGTACAGTTTTCTTTGTCTACTTTATTGATTACAACAATTGGCTTTAATCCCAATTGAATTGCTTTTTGCAAAACGAAACGAGTCTGTGGCATTGGACCTTCGAAAGCATCTACTAGAAGTAGCGCACCTTCAGCCATGTTCAATACTCTCTCTACTTCTCCACCGAAGTCACTGTGACCTGGTGTGTCGATGATGTTAATTTTGTGACCCTTGTATGAAATCGATACGTTCTTGGCAAGAATTGTAATCCCGCGCTCACGCTCCAAATCATTGTTATCAAGAATTAAATCTCCTGTGTCCTCATGCTCCTTGAACAATTTGGCTGTGTGAAGCATTTTGTCTACCAGTGTAGTCTTACCGTGGTCAACGTGCGCGATAATCGCAATATTCCTAATTTTTTCCATGAACTATATAATCCCTTTTTGGGGTAATTTTTTGAAAACGAGTGCAAAAGTAGTCTATTCCTTCTGTTTTACCCAATAAAATTTGGGGTTTTCAATGCCAATAAGGGTTTGATAAGAATTATTTAATAACAGAAACCAATCCTTGGTAAACTTTTGTCTCAGCACTCTGCTCCACCTCTATCACCAAACGGTAAGAATAAGTATCACTTTCAGTATAGAAGTCACTACCCTTCGCGTCACCCAACCAAGCTCTTGATGGATCCTCTGTTTCAAATACAACTTCACCCCATCTGTTGAAAACGGTAAACTTGTATTGCTTGATGAATTCTTTTCCTTCCATCTCTGGTTTGAATACATCATTCAAACCATCTCCATTCGGAGTAAATGAATTCGGAATGTAAACTTGGAAATCGTTGGTAATCGTTACGTAAATAGTTTTACTATCCTCACAACCAAATAAATTGGTAGTGGTCAATGTTACCGGCCATCTGCCAGGACCAACAAACTCGTGCGTTGGATTCTCATCTACCGATTGAGAGTTATCTCCAAATGACCAAGAGTAAGTCACTCCATCTTCACTTTCGTTGGTGAAATCTATCGTTGGATAGAAGATAGTCGCTTCTAAAGTACTTGGTCTGAAATCTGCCTCTGGTAAACTATACGTTTCAATCAAGTTATGCTGAACCAAGGTGTCTTTACAGCCCTCTGGAGAAGTTGCAATCAATTGCACATCGAATACTCCTTGTTCATTGAACACGTGATTCGGTGAAGATTGAACGGATTCATCACCATCCCCAAAATTCCAAACGAAGCTTGTAGCATTTGTACTTTGATTCACAAATGAGACAATCAAATCAAGACATCCATTCGCTTTATCAGAGCTAAAAGCCGCTACTACTGGAGGATGAACAGTAAATGTCGCGTCGCTCATATCCACACAACCATATTGATTGGTAGATGAAAGCTGAATATAAAAATCTCCAGAACTTCCAAACTGGAATGAAGGTGATGCATCTGTTGATGCAAGTTCTGAATTTACAGTCCATGAATAGGATTGCTGCCCCGCCGTAACACCTGTTGGTTCGATTGTAATCGGAAAATCACAACTTGATGCTAGAGGCAAAGTAAATGTTGCCTCTGTAACAGGATTAATCGTCACAAAAGTTGAATAAGTATCGCTACAACCAAACGTATTCGCAACAGAAAGGATGACTTCTTGGTTGATTGGTTGACTTAGATTATTGGTAAATGTGTGACAAGTTTGTGGATCATTATTAGTGAATCCATCGCCAAAATCCCAGCTTGTTGTGGTAGCTCCAACACTTGAATTGATAGGACAAATATCAAATGGTGCACAACCTTCGTTGTTTGCTACTTCAAACATTGCAACAGGATTAGAATGTACTACAATTTCAGTTTCTGCATGTGCTTCACAATTGTTTGCTGCCACAGCAGACAACTCAACTGAATAGGTTCCACCAGTAGTATAATCTTTACTCAACGAAAGTAAACTAGATGTTTCACCATCGCCAAAATTCCACTCGAAGTTTGATGCACCGGTGACAGCAGCATCAAACATTAAATCTTCAAATTGACATGTTTCATCAGCACTTACGGTAAATGCAATTGTCGGAGATTGATGCACTACCACTACTGTAGAGGTAGTATCAAAACCACAACCATCTGTAGCATATTGGTAAATGGTGTATGATCCTTCAGCATTGTATGAATGCTGAGCCGTTGGACCCATTGCTACTACATTGGGAACAAAAGAATATTGAATCATGGTTCCACCTGTTCCTGTATTTTGTACTTCAACATCCACTGGCGTGCAGCCTTCATTCACATTCGAAGACATTGATGCATGAACCAAATTTGGATTCACCGTCAATTCTTCAACTGTTACATCACTGCCGCAGTTGTTGTGAACGGTCAGCTCAATTTCAAATGTTGTCGGAGTATTTCCTGTAACATAAGTTCTTGTTTCAGGCTCTGGCATCGTTGAAGTAAATCCATCACCGAAATTCCACTCACATGAAGTAGGTGTTCCAGTTGAATTATTTTCAAATGATACTGTCACTGGTGAACAAGTAGTACTCACAATAATTGGAGTGAACACCGCATGTGGTCTTGGCTGCACGGTGATATTAATATCATCCGTAGTACTTCCACATACGTTTGAAACGGTGAGAGAAGCAGTGTAATTAGTTACATCCACATTCTCAATATAAGTCTGTGAAATGGACGATGCTTGGTTAGAAGTATTTCCATTTCCATAATTCCATGCATAGTTCAAATTATCACCACCAGTAGTTGCATTAAAGCTCACTTGGAGTGGTGCACATCCTTGATTCACGTCGCTCGACAATGAAACAGAAGGTGATTCTAGAATTTGAATTTGTAGGAAAGCAGTGTCTCTACAGCTGCTTCCAGTGAAAGCGATCAATCGAACGTTGTATGTTCCAGGTGCGCTGTAATTCAATACGGTATTTGTACCAGATTGATTTGCTCCCACTCCTGAATTCCATGAATAAGAAGTTGCTCCTGTTGAGGTATTCGATGGAACAATGTTCACATTCGAACAACCTGTTGGTGCTGGCAGCGTGAATGCCGCATTTGGCAAGCTATTCACAGTCATTGAGCGATAAGCAGTATCGGCACAAGCGCTTGAATTATCGACGTAGCGATAAAGCAAATTATAACTTCCTACTCCGACTGAAGGGTTAAAATAATATTCTTCGTCACCATCATTATCATCATCGTCAGAAACCACCCCAACTCCTTGCCATTCACCTCCTGCAGGTGTTGCTCCCTCTAATTCAACTGCTTCATCATTGAAACATGAAGCAGTGTTTGGGCCAGCATTCACATTAGGTTCTGCTTTTACCTGAACTGTTTTTTGATCACTCACTTGACATGAACCAGTTCCAATGGTGATGGTGATGGTGTGTGTACCAACACCGGCAGCAATTGGATTGAAGATTCCATTTGCAGCATCTACGACTCCATTACCAGACCATGTTCCTGTTGCAGAGGCATCAGTAGTCAAGTCAACCAATCCTTCATTTCTACATACGCTCATACTAGCACCCGCATCAACGCTTGGTGATGAAGTAACGTTAACTACACGAGTATCCGTGCCAACGCAACCTGATGCGTTTGTGAAGGTGTATGTGAGTGTATATGTGCCAACTCCACATGGAGAAAATTGTCCACCTGAAGATACGCAAGATCCGCTCCATGCGCCACCTACAGGAGTTTGACCTGTTAATTGAAATGGTGCACTGACATCGCACACTGTAATATCATTTCCTGCTTCAACAATAGGAAGTGCGTTTACAGTCACGGTTACAAAATCGCTCGCTGTACAACCTCTCGCATCAACAATGCTCAAAGTATATGAAGTTGTTGAAGCTGGAGTTGCTGTTGGATTTAGTATTGATGAATTAGATAATGAACCGCTGTTATTCCAAGTAGTATTATAAGGAGCAAGACCACCATTCACTGTTCCATTTAATACGGTACTTCCGCCGGCACAGATCGTTGCATTCGCCCCAGCATCAACCGTTGGATTGCCGAAAACAGTTACCGTAATTTGGTCCGTGCTTGTACAAACACCAAGGTTTACTGTATAGGTCAAAGTGTATGTTCCCACCACAGATGGAGAGAAAACACCAGCTGATGTAACGTGCACGCTACCAGACCATGTGCCACCAACAGTAACAGGATTCAATTGGAAAGCAGTAGAACCAACACATGCTGTGCGATCTACTCCAGCATCAATTCCATTTGGTGCAATGACACTAATCGTTTTTGTATCGGTTGCACTACAGCCATTGGCAGAAATGAATGTGTATGTCAACGTATAATTTCCAACACCAGGAGAGGTAAATAATCCTGTCAAGCTCACTCCTGTTCCGCTCCAAGAGCCACCTGCAGGAGTTTGACCTGTCATTTGAACAGGTGCAGATTGATCACAAATTGTTTGATTCGCACCAGCATCAACAACCGGTGGCGTATTCACTGTTACCGTCACAAAATCTGAAGCTGTACAGCCTCTCGCATCCACAACTGTCAAAGTATATGAAGTGGTTGTGGTCGGAGAAGCGGTTGGATTAAGAATAGCTCCATTTGATAATGAACTACTGTTGGTCCAAGAAAAAGTATTCGGTGCAAGACCTCCGTTTGTAGAAGCAGCAAGAACAGTATTACCACCAAGACAAATAGAAGCATTCGCTCCGGCATCCACTGTAGGATTTCCAAAGACATTTACCACTATTTGATCAGTGCTTGTACAAACACCAGTATTCACTGAATACGTTAAAGTGTAAGAACCTACAACACTTGGAGTGAAAACTCCTGCTGCGGTCACATAAATACTTCCTGACCAAGTACCTCCTGCTGTAACAGGATTTAATTGGAATGCTGTTGTACCAACGCATGCTGTGCGATCCACGCCTGCATCAATTCCATTTGGTGCAACTACACTGACGATTTTTGTATCAGTCGCACTGCAACCATTCGCAGCAATAAAAGTGTATGTTAAAGTATAATTCCCAATTCCAGGTGAAGTGAATAATCCCGTCAAGCTTACCCCTGTTCCGCTCCAAGAGCCACCTACAGGAGTTTGACCTGTCATTTGAACCGGTGCAGATTGATCACAGATGGTCTGATCAGTTCCCGCATTAACAACAGGAGGTGTATTCACTGTTACTGTCGTAAAATCAGAAGCAGTGCAGCCTCTTGCGTCAACCACTGTCAGTGTATACGAAGTTGTTGTTGTAGGAGAAGCCGTTGGGTTAAGAATAGATCCGTTAGACAATGACGCACTGTTCGTCCATGAATAAGTGTTTGGTGCAAGTCCGCCAATAGACGATGCTGCCAAGACAGTGCTTCCACCTATACAGATAGAAGCATTTGCTCCTGCATCAACTGTAGGATTCGCAAATACATTCACCATGATTTGATCAGTGCTAGTGCAAAGACCGTTATTTACTGAGTAAGTTAAAGAATACGAACCAACAACACTTGGTGTGAAAACACCCGTTGATGTAACATATACGCTTCCTGACCAAGTTCCTCCAGCTGTCACTGGATTCAATTGAAATGCTGTTGTACCAACACAAGCGTTGCGATCAATACCTGCATCAATAATATCAGGAGCGACCACATTTACTACTCGTGTATCGCTGAAGCTACATCCTGTTGGTGTAACGAAAGTGTATGTCAATGTATAACCACCTGGACTAGCACTTGTGAATAACCCTGCGGCGTTTACTCCCGTTCCTGACCAAGTTCCTCCAGCTGGGGAAAAACCAGTTAATTGCACTGGAGTGCTGTTACTACAAATGTTCAATGTTGGTCCTGCCTCTACCGCCGTTGCCGATTGTATAGCCACGGTCACTTGATCTTGTGAGTTGCAAGATTCAGAATCGACCACTGTTACACTATAGGTAGCACCTGATCCTGTAGGACAAGCGATAGGACTTGCAGACATTGAGTTGCTCAACGGACCGCCACTCCAAGAATAGAGTGTAATCGGACCATTAGGGCTTGATGCCACTGCGTTTAGCTGATGACAAGCTCCGGGGCAAATAGTGGCATCTAAGCCAGCATTAACCGTTGGTCTTGGACGCACAATGATCACCTTTTGATCCGTTGCTACACATCCATTGCTGTCGGTAGTGGTAAGGGTCAAGGTGTATGTTCCAACTGTATTTGGAGTGAAGGTATTACCATTCAACATGGTCCCGGGCGCGCCCGTCCATGTTCCACCACCTGGCAAATTAATCGCTGGGGTATTCACGCACGGATCCAAATCAGGACCTGCGTTGGCGGTACACTGAGCGTTTGCCTCCATGGAAAAACATCCTAAAAGGATGATCAATAGAGACTTAAATCGATAATCAAGAGTTTTAAAATGCTTCATCGTTCTTAATAGGGTTGTAGAACATGGGCCTTCTACGCGTGAAATCTCTGAGGGTTACCTACCGACTTCAATTTGCGCTTGAGTCCAAAGACACAACTGACTAATTATGATGCAAATACTACTGTTGAATTCGACCTTAAATGGAAAGAGAAATGGAGCTGACTCTGACAATCGTGGATTTTTCCACGAAATTGCTCTAGATGGCGATGAATAATCATTAGGATGGTGTTAGACCGCAAAATTAGATGATTTTTTGGTTTATCAACAAGTTTTTAACAATTACTCTTACTAAAAATATTAGGCAGCTATTACCATCGAGCTAGTCACTTGCTGATAAGCCATTTGAAACGCAATCTTCCACTCCACATCATAAGGAGGAAGTACCTCAAAAACTTGGGAATAGTCCTTTTTACCCATCATATGATTTCTGAAAAACATCTGATGCTCTTCATGCAAACTGCAAAAAGCCAATAGTAGGTGAAGGTGATCATTATCCAAACTATCAAATAGCTCCCAACGAGAAAGAGGTCCATTTAGAACGTGAACTCGTCCATCCTTGAGAAATCCAATGCGGCATTCTCCGTACTTTCTAAAATGATAAACCTCACCTTTGACATACCGACCTGTTGCCATTCGAATGGTAGAACCCATTTCGAAGACTTCCAAAAAGCGCTGCTGCAAGAGTAAATCCATGAAAGCTTGTGAAGCCTTCCACTGAAATGTTGTTGGAGTGTTTGTATTTGCCTTTTTCATGGTGATTGATTTAGTTTCACAAATCACCATGATCAGATTGTAACCAATTTACAATCTATTTAATTTTTGCATTCTTCCATAACTCGTGCTCTCGGTCGATCGCCTTGTAAAGCAACTCTGCCATTTTTCGAGCCCCCTTGGGTGTGAAGTGCGTGTAATCAGGACCAGCATACTGTGGATTGCTAGACACCCAACTCACCATCGAATTTCTCCCACCCATCACTGAATACATATCCCAAAAGGCGCAGCCTTCTGCAAAGGCTGCGTCGCGCATACCATCACGCACAGACTCTAGATAAGGCCAGGTCATATAAACACCATCTACACTGGTGCTCATATCAGAAGGACCAATCACCAAAATCGAAGACGCTGGGTGAAGTTGTTTTAAATACTGAATTTGACTTTGGAAATAATTCCCGAAATCTTTTCCTCCCTTCGCACTCGATAATCCCGGAACACTATTACCTCCGAATTGTAGGATGATGAGCTTGGTATTCAAATCGCGAATTTGACTGCCCAATTCACTACCCTGTATTTTTCTAAAAATCGTTCCGCTACTTCCACGCAAGGCGATATTATCGACGTGAATACCATTATCATTTTCTAATAAAACCGCTTGAACATCGGGACTATCTGGACCTGCAAACTCCAATCGCAACCTCTTCGGTGTGCCGCCCAATCGATAAGTATATTTTACAGCCTCTGCTGTTGGAGGAATCATCTCGCTTGAAATAAGACTATCATCTGCAAGAATATTCAAACGAACACCGTACTGATGATGCCCCATGTAAATGGCCACTTTTGAATATTGTCGACAAGTCGAAGCCGCCATTGAACTCGGTCTGAACTCTAACCAAGCTTTTACTGTGTCTTGAGGATTGATAGCCCCTGCATCTTTAGGAGATGTAAATCTTCCATAAGATCCTAGTATACCATATTTGCTATGCACATTTTTACCATCTCCAAAACCATAAACGGTGTGCCTTGTCCAATTAGAACTCTGTGACTGTGAGATGGCTGCACTTGCTGTAATTGGCACAGGGCAAACTAATCCAGGACCAACTCCACCATAAATGCTCTGCCATTTTTCTCTCAAGTAATTCGTCATTCGATCACTTTCGATCTGACTATCTCCATAGTGCAACACGTGTACATTCCCACCCTTCGATTGAAGCTGCTCTAATGCCTCAAAAAAAGTAAACAACGCAGCACTATTACCATCGGCAAATTGCAAGGATGTTATACTTTGTGTGCGATCTACATTTAATGTGTCGTTTGCTAAACTGTCAGAAGCCAAGCTATCGAGCGAAGCGAGATAAGCTTCAACGTTTTCAATAGCCGGTTGATTATTCGTTGTGTCAGTGAGAGCACTCCAATGAAAAAATTTAAAGGATGTTTCGCCTATTTTAATTCCTTCTTTTGGAATAACTACTGCTAACAATGCACAGCAGCCAAACACTGCTATGAGAAACAAAAATATCTTGAAAGGGGTGACTGTTTTCACAAACTATTTATTCAACAACTTTAAATTCTGTTCTTCTGTTTTTTGCTCTTCCCTCTTCAGTGTCATTCGTTGTGAGAGGCACCGTTTCTCCATATCCTTTCGCGCTCAATCTCTCGGCAGCTATCCCTTGCTGTACAAGATACTCCACCACCGACTTCGCTCTGTTCTCGGATAACTTCTGGTTATCTGCGTCCGCACCAATATTATCGGTATGTCCGCCAATTTCAATTTTCTGTGTTGGATTAGCTTGTAACAATGAAACTAATTTATTCAACTCCACTTTTGATTCAGGAAGTAATGCAAAACTATTGCTTCCAAAGAACACATTGTTGAGGACGATGTTTGCCCCCACTTTTAACTTCTGTAATTGAATGTTCAATTCATAAGGTTGGGTGCTATTGTAGTTTTTCAAAGAAAAATTTTCGCTGTGAAATAAATACCCCTCTTTGCTCACGCTCAAGGCATAGTCTCTTCCTGAAGGAATGCAAAGCAAAAAGTCACCAAATGCATTTCCGCTGTAGGTTTCAGCGATCAACTTTCCAGTCTCCAAATCAATCAACTCCAACTTAGCGCCGAGTTTTTTAAAGCTTAATTTATCACTCACCAGTCCTTTCACATAAGTCACCAAAGTTGGTTGAGCTTTTTCATGCAATTCAAATGAATATAAATCGAGTCCACCAAAGCCGCCCGCTCTTTCTGAAGCAAACAAAGCCAACTTACCAGAAGCGGCTACTTGAAGAGAATTTTCGTCTCCCGCCGTATTGATTGGATAGCCCAGATTCACTGGTGTATCCCATTCTCCATTGGGAAGAATAGTACTCATGAAAATATCCAAACCGCCCATTCCTGGGTGACCATTGCTGCTGAAGTAAAGCGTGCGACCATCTGGGTGAATCATCACACTCTCCTCTTCAAAGATGGTGTTAACGCGGCCAGGAATTTTCTGTGCCGGAGCCCATTTCCCATTATCCATGATGTATGAATAATAGATATCCTGATCTTTGATTCCTTGCGCTGAGCGCTTTCCGCGGATAAAATAAAGGGTACGTCCATCAGCGCTGAAGCTTGGCTGACTTTCCCAACTTCCTGAGTTAATTCCTTGCCCTAGATTCTTTGCATCCGACCACGCCTTTCCTTCTTTTATAGAAAAAAACAAATCACAACTTCCAATGCCTTGTCTTGTTGCGCCCCATGATCCATCTGCCGTTTCGCATGCCGTGAAAATCAATGTCTGACCATCTGCGCTCAGACTTGGCGCGCCCTCGTTTTGAACAGTATTGATCTCTACTACTGGTTGAGCGTCGCTCCATGTTGCACCAGTCATTCTTGACGAAATAAAGAAATCTTCTTGCATACCTCTAAACGCTCTATCATCCTTTACAAGTCGAGTAAACAATAATGTTTGCTCATCTGCTGTGATGCATGGATAATATTCGTCCATTGCCGTATTGATAGTAGCTCCTAAGTTTTTGGGTTCGAATGGAACGGGACTATTCATCGCGTCTTTCGCATATACGCAGCTAGAGAGAATCACTTGAGCTCTCTTTTCTAACTGAGCGGTAGCCTTAGGAAATCGCATGTACTTGCTGACGGATTGTTCTGCATCTGCATATTTTGCTAGGGCAAATTGACTTTCAGCGAGCATTAGCCAACCTTCAGAATAAAATTTCTCATCAATAGACAATGCCTTTTTCAAAGGCTCGATGGTCTTTTCACTTTGCCCCAGATCATCATACACTTGAGCCATCATGTAATAAGCTTCTATAAAATTTGGTTCCGTCTTCACTACTTCATCCAACTTGGACAATGCACCAGACTTGTCTCGCATATCATATAATGCGAGGGCTTCCTCGTATTGTTTGATCGCTTTTTTACTTGTTACACTGTAGTTTGGCTTCGGCTGAGCGATAGCCAAAACAGCTAACACTGAAAATAATACTACGAGAAAAAAATGCTTCATGATGTTTATTTAAATCGTCGCGAGAACGCAACATTCGAGCCGAAAGTACTATCTCTCGAGAAGCTGCGTTACGTGCCCTGAAATAATTTTCAACCAACTTGTTGATAATACTTAACAATAAGAAAAGTTGATTAGCTCGATTAGGGGCTATTTTTGCACGTTTTTATTCAATTAACGAATGACGCTCGAACCATTAGAGCTGCTGGAAATCAAAGAAGGCAAGAAGCTCTACGATTATCAAAACGATGCGCTCGAAAAGATTTTCGAACGAATCCGTAAGTTCCCTGAGAAGTACAATCTGTGCTTCCAGCTTCCTACGGGCGGTGGTAAGACGGTCATATTTTCTGAAATCGCTAAGCGATACATCAAGGAAACAGGAAAAAAAGTACTCATCCTTACACACAGAGTGGAGCTTCTCGCTCAAACGAGCAGAATGCTGGATGAATTCTCAGTTAGAAATAAAATCATCATCTCAAAAGTAAAAGACCTTCCAGATCAAGAGGAGTACGACTGCTTTGTGGCCATGGTTGAGACGCTCAACAATCGCCTCCGAGATGAGAAAATAGAATTAGAAAAAGTAGGTCTCATCATTGTCGATGAAGCCCACTATAACTCATTTAGAAAACTCTTTAAGTGGTTTGAAAATAACATCATCCTTGGTGTTACAGCTACCCCACTTTCCAGCAATATCAGACTCCCACTCAATGAAAACTATCATGAACTCATCGTTGGTGAAAGTATTTCTAGTTTGATTTCTAAAGGTTTTCTTTCTAAAGCGACGACCTACAGCTATGACGTTAGTCTTCACTCTTTGAAAGTGGGGATTAATGGGGATTACACGGTAAGTAGCTCAGAAAAGCTCTATGGTAATTTCTTCATGCAAGAGAAATTACTCTATGCATACGAACAAAAGGCGTTGGGCACCAAAACCCTCATCTTCAACAATGGTATCAATACTTCCAAACAAGTACAAGCCATGTTTGCTGAAGCGGGTTATGAGTGCAAGCACCTCGATAATACACACAGCGAATCAGAACGACGCGAAATTCTTGAATGGTTTAAGGTAAAACCCAATGCCATTTTGAGTTCTGTGTCGATTCTAACAACCGGCTTTGACGAACCTTCGGTTCAAACCATTATTTTAAATCGCGCGACTAAGTCCCTCACGCTTTATCATCAGATGATCGGCCGTGGATCGCGTGTTATTCCTGGAAAAACGACATTTAATGTCATCGATCTTGGAAATAATTCGCGACGTTTTGGATTGTGGGAACAGTACATCGATTGGCAAGACATCTTTGCTCATCCTCACGCTTACATTGAAAGCATCACCAGTGATGAGGCCATCGAACGCGAACTCAAGTATGAAATGCCCGATGAAGTTCGCGCTCGTTTTATGAAATCTGCCGTCATCGATTTCGATATTCGAGAAGAATATCTTAAAATCACTCGTGCAGGCGGCAAAGCGAAGGATGTATTATCAAAATCTGTCATGCAACACGCCATTATTATTCAAGAAAATGCTGAAGACCTCTTCGAAGCTCTTGAATTAGCTAAGATTTTGGAACCGGATATCAAAAGCAGACTCAAGCATTATAGCTATTGCATCAGCAAGAGCACAGATAATTACTTGGAATGGCTTCGCGACGAATACAACCGAAAGCTTCAATTATCTTTAAGACAACACTTTAGCACGATTTAGTGTAAAAAAAGTTAGTCCGTTTGTCGAAAAAACCTTCGATGTTTTCTTTGTATGTTTTACATTCGCCCACTTGTTTTCCTGCAAGAAAATAATGAATGTTTAACTTTAAAAAGAGTTTATCATGAAACTTAAGACGGATAATATTTTTCAGGTAATCGAAATCAAATCAACTCCTGAAAAGGTCTATGATGCATTGATGAACGAGAAATCGTTGGCGGAGTTCACTGGAATGACAGCGAAGATTGAAAATAAGGTGGGTGGTCATTTCGAAGTTACAGATGGAGAGAGCTTTGGATACAATGTTCACCTCATCGAAAACAAAACCATCGTTCAATCTTGGAGCCACCGCTCCTTCCCCCAAGGGTTCTTCTCTACCGTGCATATCGACCTCGTTCAAGAGGATGATGTAACAGTCATCAACTTCAACCACCTTGGTGTTCCAGAAGAACACAGCGGCTGGCTAACAGAAGGATGGAAAAGAATTTACTGGGAACCTCTCAAAGCGAAATTAGAAAAGTAAGAAATAAAAAAGCCGAGCGATGCTCGGCTTTTTCTTTATTGAGCTTCCCCACATTTAATCTGATTTTCTTTCTTCCTAAATAAATTCTGGAATCCACAATAGAATTCATCTATCGTGTCAAATTCCTCCTGATACAACACCCCCACACCTTGTGTGTAAGGCGATTGCTGAGTAGTAATCATCCTGAAATCATTACTTTCATTGTACACCACCAATCTGATCTTACCCTCTGGTGTCAATTTATATTCTAAGCGAATATCACCTATCAAGTTGGAAGGATTTTGATTACTTGTTGTACCGCGGGATACACCGACGTTTGAACTCACTGCTAAGCGTTCATTGAACAACTGTGTACTCAAAGCGAGAGCGATTTCTTCATTACTAATATCATCCCCCGGACGGTAATTGAATCCAAGGTTGAAATCATCACTGATTTGGCTCAACCAATTGGAGATTTGTGACGACAACAACTCTGTACTGTTTTCTGCAAACGCCCGCCCCACGCTACTTTCACGATTAATATTCGGTGGACTCACAAATCGACGCAATACCAAAAGTGCAAACGCTTGACGATTTCGCTCTTGCTCAGTACTAATAGCACTTTGAACTCTGCTCTTGGTCACCTCATCAACGGTAGGCAATTCGATATCGAATGTCACCCCGGGGTTGAACATTTTACCCGTCAAATTCATAACGAGATCCACGGGCACACGTTGCCCCGTTTCACTGATAGCATCTGGAATAACATCCGTAAGCGATGCCGAAACTTTGTAGACTGCTTTTAAATTTAAATCTGCGGCAAATGGATCACCGTACCACGAAATCGTTCCACCCGGTCGCACAGAGAAACCTTTGCTCAACATATTCTTTAGGGTAAAGAGATATTCTCCCTTCAACAATTCGACGGTGCCATACATATTGAATGTCGAAAGATTGTTGATCTCCATATTGATGTGGCCTTGCCCACTTCCACTCATCACATCTCCTACGGCTGCATCGAAAATGATTTGGAAATAGGCGTCTGGCGTAATGTCCAAATCCATTTTTAATTTAATCCCGCTTAAGTCAAATGGTTGTTCTACTTGCACCGTATCCTTCTGAATAAAGCGTATGAAACTACCGAACTGTACGTCTTCCGAACTTGACATCGGCATCGATAAACTAGTGCCTGGTGCGGTCTTTAAATTGATATCAAATTCCAATTGGTCATCGTAACCATAAATACTCACAAAGCCTGTGGTATAAGCCTTACCATAATAGGTAGGATTCATTTCCTGCGTAGTGTTCATGGCCATCATAGGATTCTCTTCCATATCAATGATGATATCGAAGTTCCAATCTGCGAAAGCATTATGCAAAATCTGACCTGTTAAGTATCCTGGATTATTGTCCTCATCTCGAATTCGAATATGGTCGAAGGTGAACATATCCGGATAGATACCGATTTGCTGTTCGATCTTAAATCTAGCGTTCAGATAATCAACATAAATCGAAGCGTCTTTCAAGAATGCCAAACCTTGCAGTTGCGGAGACTCAGGCTTGCCTGTGATGGCAATGGTCCCATTCGTAAAGCCTTGAATGTCGAGTATTCCTTCGCCCAAGAATTCATTGATGAAGGCTAGATCAAAATCTTTAACAGTCGCTACAAGGTCTATCGGACTTTCTTTGTCATCAAGTCTGTAGAATCCCGCGAAGCTGAGTGGTATCAATTTGTTTTTTTCAATCTCACCATCAATTCTCAAACTCCTCAACGTATTATCCCACAAGCTTTCCACACAGACATCTCCGACAAGATAATCATTCAATTTAAAATCGATAAGTGCAATATCATTGGTGAATATGAGATCATGGTATACATCGCGAAGCGATGCTGTGCCGCTTACAGTGCCATAAAACTTCGGTTCCTCACCAATGAACGGATTCAAATTGGCAATATCAAATGCATTGATATTGATATTTAATTTTTCATTTGGAGAATTGGAAATGTTTCCATCGAGCTCCAATTTTTGACCTGCACTTTGCATAGCAAATTGAGAGATTTTTATCTCAGTGCTATCCATCGAAACAAAGGCGTTCTCGCGCAAATTCCACACTTGGTCATTTACACGAAGATTACTTTTTCCAACAAGAAAATCCAAATTCTGATAGCCGCGAACAGTGAGCTTGCCGTTGATATCACCTGCGTGAACGGTATTGGCATTTCCCCACGCAACTGCAGTATAGACAGTATCTGCATCACTTCGTGTATCTACGGCAAAATCATCCATCACTAAATCGCTTCCGATGGAAAGTTTATCTGAAATCAATGAAATGTATAACGACGAATCAGGACGTCGAGCATCCATTACAATTCCCTTTACCACATTCCCTTCGTAAGAAATTTCATCACTGACCAAAGTAGTTTCGAAGAAAGATTGCGGTTCATTCACCACCATATCAATGCTTGTATTCGGAGCGATTTTCAATTCTGGAATAAATACCTCGGATACCTGACTAAAATTGATAATGTCCAAGCTCAAACGGAAATTTTGTTCGCGGTGATTACGAATCGGTGGTTGGTAACTCGGAATGACCTCCGATAAAATTTCCTCGAAGCTTGCTCCCAACTCTGCAAGGTCAAACTTCCCTTCAATTGTTGCTCGCGCGATATCGGAGTTCAATGAAATTTTCAAATCACCTTTTCGCTCAGCCTTTAAATTCAATCGATTCAAATAATAATCTTTTGATCGAGCACAATAGGTCAAATTTGAAATATCAATTTCTCCTTCAAAATTCGCAAAATCCAATCCTTCACTTCGCACTACTACTTCCCCACTCACGGAAGAGTAATCATATTTTTCAAGAATGTGAACGCGCTTCAAATCGAGGTGATGAATATCCGCTTCGAAATCAAGAATTGGCTTCTTCTCACGAAAATTGATTTGACCAATGAAATCCATTTCAACGCTCGGATCATAGATGGAGAATTCACCATCGAAGAAACGTTCTTTAAACTGTCCAATGGTAACAATATTAGTGAAACGATAGCCATTCGCAGTCACCGAAGATATCTCTCCATCAAAGAGTAAATCAAGCTTATCTACCGTCAATCCACTTCCTTCAATTGCCACATCAGCTGATACAGGACCGAGATTGTTATCTTGGTAAAAGCGCCCCATATCAAAATCTACTGTCTTCAAGTTTCCCTTGTAGAAATAATCATTGGCGAGGGTGTCTTCTCTGAATGAGATATCACTTGATAACTGCCCAATAGCAGTGGTCAAATCCCCATACGCAACAAAGTCATTGATGAAACCTGTAAAGTTTCCTGAGAATTCCATTTGCCCCAACGTGGAAAAATTATCAGGGGTTTTGAGATAAATATTTTCGGTGAATGGAGGCAGTGGAATACGCTCTAATTCTCTCTTGTTGGTGGTTAATTTTTTAATGTCAAGATTGATGAATGTTTGATCCATGTAAGGCAAACCATCCATATCAAAGTCACCTTTGAAATATGAATTATCATCAAATTGAATTTCTACTTTCTTTCCTTTGAGTTCCGCAACTGTACCTCTGATTTTTCCTGAAAGAATGATTTTCTTTTTCATTCCTTCGAGATCACTCACGAAATAGGATAAGTCTCCCATTTGAATTTCCGCACCCTTGAACTCATGATTCATCTCAACATTGGTTTCAAAAAAATCAATGTCTTCTTCCGATTCAAAATTAAAACTCAAGTCTCCCTTCAGTTGTGAGTCGTTCGTTTCAATAAATGAATCGTTGAGCTTGATCAAGCCTCCGACGATCTCCAATTGAGATTGAAATTCTTTGATCATAAATCCCGATACATCGCGAGCAGCAATTTGTTTGATGTTGGCATTGATAGAATCTCCGACTGAAGAAAAATCAGACATATTGAGGTTCACTCCATCGAGATACAGATGATTCCAGTCAATTCCAAAAACTCCGCGCGGCGGTCGATGTCCGTTGAGATAGGTGAATCGCGCATTATTGATTTGAATATCATCTAGAAAAATATCCGTTGCCTTCGAGGTTGTATCACCACTTGACAAGCCATCTATGTAATCGATAATGAATGCATAGTTGAGGGTGCTGTCCTCTTTATGCCGTTGAATACAGAAATAAGGGTTTTCAAGCGCAGCACTCGAAACCTTGAGTGTACCAGCTTTTGAGTCGAATGAGTAACTTCTCAAATGAAGCTCAGGAATAAATGCGAGGGTATCTTGATGCAGGTCTTCGATGTAGAGATCTTTGATGACCAATCGCGCCCACAAGTCCACTTCGACACTGCCCACTTCGACTTTGGTTCCTAGCTGACCGCTGAGATACGAGGCGATGCGCTGCGACAACCATGTTTGAACTCCTGAATTTTGGAGTGCGAAATACCCCGCTATTCCTAGCAGTAACAGCACAATGATCACATTGTGTATTATTTTGAGTATTCGTCTAAACATGAATTAACCTAGCCTCCGAAGATAACAACGTATTCCTTGCCAAAATGATGCCTCGAAGACAGATGTCAACAGCCAGACGTGCAGATTCTATCAATTATTCGCGATTCTGAAATCTTCCAAAACCTTGTCTAATCGAGCCGACAGATCATCGAACGCTGTATAACCCCTTGCGATCATGTAGAGTTTTCGCTCATCGGTTTGAACCAATACGCACGGAAAACCTGTTATTCCAAGTTGTTTGACCATCGCAAACTCCGCGTGTGCTATGTCTCTTGCCTCTTCATTCGCGATCGAGGCTACAAAGTTTTCTGCATCAATTCCAAACTGAACCGCGAGCTCACGATAAACATCATCATTCTCCAAATCCTTTCCTTCCACCATGATTTTATCTTGAAGTGCTCCCGCAAATTCGAATGATCGCTCGGGAGAAATTTGTTTGAAAACGGTCAATGCAATTCCTGGCTTCTCTGATGAAAGCATCAGTTCGCTTGATTCCGGATGAAGGATATGGTTTAAATAACCTTCTCCAAACTTACACCCTGTAAGCTCTTCCACTCGGTGGTAAGCCTCCGCGATATAGGAAGCCATTTTACCAATGTGATGTCTATTTTCTACAGGCACCATATTGCCGCTAAGCACTTCAAATTCTAATAATTTTCCGTGCTTTTCCTTGAGTTTCAAAATGTTTGATTTGAAACCAAAACACCAGCCGCAATGGGCATCATAGACATAAATTACACGTGGAAAGGGAGTTGTCATAATAATCTCTTCAAGAATTGCAAAAGTAACCATCTACGCTTATCTAGGTAGCCAAGCATTCCTATATATTTACCAAAAAATCGAAAATGAAGCATTTCATTACATCCCTACTCGCTTGCTCCATTGCAGTAAGCTCACTAGCACAAGACGATTCATTACCACCACCGCCGGCTCCACCATTGGATATGCCAATGCCTTGGGAATCGGAGCCTTCGAGCGAGTTTATTAATCAAAAGAAGACCTATGAGACCCTTAACATTGGGCTTGGAATGATCGTTCCAATGTCTGACAATGATAGCCTAGCGATGTCTTCAGGTGCTTTTTCAAATAGTTTCAGCATTACATCACGTGAGAAATATCGTTTGACCGATCAACTCGGTATAGGTTATTCTTTAGGGTATAACGTGGATAATTACCACCTCGAACAAGATTCTGCTCAACTACTGTGGACAGGTGAAGACCTAGACAAGCAGCGCTTGACCGTTCACAAAATCATGGGAGATGTTTTCTTCAGAGTCATTTTTACAAAACCAAATGACAAGCCTGGTATCTTCTTAGATCTAGGCGCACAAGCCAACTGGAACATTGGTCGAAGAATGAATATTGAAGACAGCGTGGACAAAAAAACCGTTGGCGCTACACGCGTTGAGGCGAGCTATAGAAAACTTGCTTACGTGAATCCTTTCGAGGCACAGGCACTTGCGAGAATAGGCCTCAATTATGTTAGCATCGTCGCGAAATACCGCATTACAGATCTCTTCGTAGCACATGAAAGCACTTACGGAGACAAACAATTGCCCAACCTCTCTCCAATTATTGTAGGTTTGGAGTTCAATATTGGGGATTAATGATCCTTCCCCAGAATTAAGATTTTATGACAACAAAAAAGACAAAAAATATTCGACTAATCGAGGTTCCTAGCGAAGTAGGTGCTGGTACTCGAGGCGCAAGCCTTGGAGTAGAAGCAATCAAAATCGCAGCACTTGATTTTAGATCTCAGTTTTTTAAAAAATATAGAAGCATTGTTATCCCGAATGATAACCAAGCGCTGTATGGAAATCCTGGAAGCCGCTATGCAAAGCACATTCGAAGCGTTCTCAAAATGTATGAGCGCATTGGTGCTGCAGTGAGAGACACCCTAAGAGATAGCCGCTTCCCACTTATTCTTTCTGGTGATCATAGCAATGCAGGTGGAACGATTGCTGGAATTAAGATGGCTTATCCAGAGTCACGTCTAGGCGTTATCTGGATTGACGCTCACGCCGATCTACATTCGCCATACACCTCTCCAAGCGGAAACATTCACGGTATGCCCTTGGCTACAGCCCTTAACGAAGATAACATCGAAGAAAAATCGAATGACCTCGATTATGAAACGATTGAACTTTGGGAAATGCTCAAGACCATCGGCGACATCGCTCCAAAAATCGAATACCGTGATTTGATCTATGTGACTCTGCGCGATTTCGAAGAACAAGAAGCTGCTTTGATAAAGCAAAACAAAGTGAAAGTGGTGACCACGAATGAACTTCGCAAAACCGGTGTAACCAAGCTTTCTAGAGAACTCCTCAAATATCTTTCTGGATGTGATAAAATCTACATCAGCTTTGACGTTGATTCGATGGACCCCACCATTTCGAGAGGCACCGGAACACCAGTAAAAGGTGGCATCAACGAAAGAGAGGCAGCCGATTTAATTCTTGAATTAATTCAAAACGAAAGAATATGTTGTCTTGAATTTACTGAAGTAAATCCTACACTTGATAGTGAAAATGTCATGGCCGAAACGGTCTTTGAGATTCTACAAAAAGTAGCACGACAAGTGGAAATGAATTAATAAAAAAAAATCCCCTAGCTATTACCTAGGGGATTTTCATTTCAATCCAATCCTTGCTCACCCACCCGTGCCGAGGCACTGATGTACTCGTTATACCAACTGATGAAACCAATGTTCTCATTAAACTTTACGATGGTTCCTTCTGGCAATTCCAATTCAATATCTATATGCTGTCCTCTGAAAGGCTCGTCCTTCAAGGTCTGGAAGAGAGGGGCTAATTGAATTCTATTTCCTTCAATTGTGTAATTGTATTCAATGCGCGAAGCTCTCTCGCCTGCTTCTATCAAGTTCTGTCCTTGCGATTGCTTTGTGACAGTTAATTTCGGAGTCTCTGATTCTCGAGCTGTCTCGATATAAAAAGAGATCGGTTCGCCATACACTACACGATTTTCTTCAATTTTTATCATATCAAAGAAGTCGTCATGCCCATTGATTTCTCTTCCTGTAAATACAGTGTCAGGCAATACATCGATGAACAGCGTATCCGTTGGTGCTAGCTCGATAGCATTGGTAGAAACAACGCGACCATCTTTACGGAATTCAGTAATCATTTTTCCACCACCCAATGCGGTCATGATACCTCCAATAAAGAACAACGCTAGCAACGACCAACCAATACCTCTCACCGTGCGGCCCTTGTCTACAACTAATCGAACTCCTGCGTAAAGGATAGCGAGAATAGGAGAAAGTACAAGCAAAAGAACACCAATCACAATCATCCAGAGAGTGCCATCATTCTTGAAGATTAATTGCTTTACAATTTCCCAATTAGATGTATTCCCGAATATTTCATAATTCGCAAAGAATGATCCTGTAACTACTGCAATCAACATTCCGATAGAGAACAATATGAATGCGAGACCTAGCGCCTTACGAAGCAATCGACCGAAGTCATTTCCAGCGCCACGAAAATGCTCTGCTTTTTCGCGTGTTTTATTTCCAAAACGCTGAATGTTTTCTTTCGCATTCTTCGCTTCTTGGTTGACAAACTTGCTGATGTTATCAATGTTTACAGGCTCTCCACGCATACGCAATTTTTCTGCTGTAGTAAATGCAGGAGGAATTACTGCCCATAAAATGATATATGCAGGAATTCCACTACCGCCCGCGAAAACTAAGACGATGAAAAGAATACGTAAGACCATAGGATCCCAACCGAGATAGTAGCTCAAGCCAGAGCAAACACCACCGATATATGCATCGTCTTTATCGCGATAAATTCTGCGTGTATCGTGTTTCAAACGCTCACTTCCTGCCGCAGCTTGTGGACCACCTTGAGTGTTGTTAGATGGCTCGCCTGTTCCGTAATCTTCAGGCTGACCCATCACTTCAATCACTCCCTCAACGTCAGCAATAACAACGACATTTTTCTTATCATTTAAATATTGAGAAAACAACTCGGCAATTCTACCTTCAATGTCTGCCATAATCTCTTCAGCACTTGCGTCTGAATTGAAATTGGCTTTGATAGAATCCAAATAGTTTTTCAATAGTTCGTAGGCATCTTCTTCAATATTGAAAACAGCCCCCCCGATATTTATAGTGATTGTCTTATTCATCTTAGTTGTTTTTAGTGGTTTGATTAACTGCGTGGGCTAATTCGTCCCAAGTTTTTTTTAGTTCCCCCAAGAAATCCTTTCCGGTATCGGTAAGATTGTAATACTTGCGGGGCGGACCTTGATTGCTTTCCTCCCAACGGTAGGAAAGCAGCCCGTCATTTTTCAATCGAGTGAGCAAAGGATAAAGGGTTCCTTCCACTACGATCAACTTGGCCTTCTTTAACTCAGCCATGATGTCGGAAGGATACGCCTCACCTCTTTGCAAAATCGACAGAATACAGAACTCAAGGACTCCCTTGCGCATCTGTGCTTTTGCATTTTCTATATCCATGATTTTAAGTGTTTTCTTTTTACATAGAACAAGGCATCACCCTGTTAATGACATGGCAAAGATATATACATTGTTTGGTACTATACAATACAAAGTACTGAAATTTTTTGTTAAAATCTTAAAACGCCCTATTTATAGTACTTTCGCGTAATGGAAAAAGGACATGAATTCTTCATGAGGCGCTGTTTTGACCTCGCATTGGCCGGTTCGGCCTCCGCCAGTCCCAATCCTTTGGTAGGCTCCGTTATCGTTTTGGATGGAAAAATTATAGGCGAAGGTTTCCACTACAAGGCGGGACTTCCCCATGCCGAAGTCAACGCAATTGCTGCCGTTCAAGATAAATCCCAGCTCAAAAACGCAACGTTATATGTGAATCTAGAACCATGCGCTCATCATGGCAAGACTCCTCCCTGTGCTAATCTCATTGTATCCATTGGCATTCCCCACGTAGTCATTTGCAACAAAGATCCATTTGATAAAGTGAGTGGGAAAGGGATTGAAATTTTGGAGAGCGCAGGTATTAAAGTAGAATCCGGAATTCTAGAAGAAGAAGGAAGGTTTTTAAATCGGAGATTTTTCACTTCCATAGAAAAGCAACGGCCTTACGTATTGCTCAAGTGGGCAAAGAGCAAAGATTCCTTCATGGACATTTCCAGAACAGACGGCGCCAAGGGGTCTTTTATGATCACCGGAATGGATGCGCGACGATTAGTACATCAATGGCGTGCAGAAGAAGACGCGATCCTTGTCGGATATAATACAGTCATCAACGATAATCCTGAGTTAAATACTCGACTTGTTAATGGCCGTCATCCTATTAAGGTAGTGATCGACCCACAGGGAAGATTAGATACGACTTATAAAGTCTTCAATAATGAGGCACCTCTCATTATCATTTCTGATATCAAACACAAGTCTTCGAGAAATGAAATTCCACAAAGAATATTTGTAGACCTTTCTAAAGACTCTGTAACTGCTATACTAAACGTACTACATCAACAAAACATCAGATCTGTGATGGTAGAGGGAGGTGGATATACATTGCAACAATTCATTTCAAGCAATACTTGGGATGAAATAAGACTCTTTACCGGACAACACCATCTCGTTAATGGGATGCCCTCGCCCGACCTCGAACTCATTCCCACCAAATCAATTCAAGTAGGCGTAGACCAACTGGATTATTACTACGCAACAAAATGACATTTCTATTCTTCAGCATTCTCACGAATGCCGCGATATATATTATTTTCAAATGGTTTGATATCAAAGGCATTCGAGTTTTCGAAGCCATTGTTTTCAACTATCTCACAGCGTTCACCCTTGGTCTGTTGATGGTGGATGATCTTTCCACTTCCGTCTCCACAGCGCTCCAATGGCCTACTTGGTCATGGGCGGGCATTGGTATGGGAACCTTCTTCATATCCATATTCTACACCATGGCCATTACGGCGCAGCGCGTGGGTGTTTCCGTGGCAACGATTGCCTCTAAAATGTCGCTTGCTTTAGTAGTGGTGCTCTTTGCTATTACTGATCCCAACGAGCATATAGGATGGCTGAAGTGGACCGCTATTGCATTTGCTCTTGCAGGCGTTGTTTTCGTTTCGATTCAAAAAGATGTAAAAGCATTTGAATGGAAAATGATCGGATTCCCCCTCATCATTTTATTAGGCGGTACCCTCGTAGATTTCTCCATCGCTCACTTCTCTACTTATCCTACCAATGAAAGTGAAATGGATCTATACTCATGCCTTCCATTCCTCACTTCAGCGGTGATCGGCTTCACAATTATCGGAATAAAATTCATCAAAGGAAATTATCAATTGCGACTGCGTGAAGTCCTCGCTGGAATATTGCTCGGTTGTGTCAATTACGGATCTATCTTCTTTCTAGTAAGAGTTTACAATGCTGGAATATGGCCTAAATCAACGGTTCTACCGCTCAACAACTTGAGTGTGGTCATAGTATGTGCAGTGTTTGCTGTTCTATTTTTTAAAGAAAAATTATCAAAGCTCAATATCATTGGCATTGCATTCAGCATTCTGTCACTCATTCTGCTTTTGAATTGTTAGTAATACCGCTCGTGTAATAGCATTTGTAGAACTAGGCGATTAATTATATTTGCTTCTATGAAATCTATTTGCATTGCAGCCGCAGCGCTCCTTATGAGCGTTAGTGCACTTTCTCAGAATCCTCTTTGGGAAGATAAATTCAAACAACTCGGTCCGGAACTCGCTACTCCAAATGACCAACGCACCGCAAGCGGCGCGCCTGGAAAGGACTACTGGCAACAACAAGCAGATTACAATATCAAACTTCGTCTCGATGATGAGACGCAGCGTCTATACGGCGAAGAAGTCATTACTTATCATAACAATTCACCAGATGTTCTCTACTATCTATGGTTGCAATTGGATCAAAACAATATGTCGAAAGACAGCGACGCTTATCTTACCGAGCAGAGCAAAATTGATGAGCGCATGGGGCTCAACGACCTCATTGATCTTAACCCATGGTTTGATGGCGGTTTTAAGTTGGAACAAGTAAAAGACGCATCTGGCAAGGATCTTAAATACACTGTCAATAAAACCATGATGCGCATTGATCTTGAAACTCCTCTCAAGGCTGGTGCAGTGTACACTTTCAAAATCAAGTGGTGGTACAATATCAACGATCGCATTAGACTTGGTGGTAGATCTGGCTATGAGTATTTTGAAACCGACAAAAACTACCTCTACACCATCGCTCAGTTTTATCCTCGCATGGTAGTTTATACCGATTATGCTGGATGGCAACACAAGCAGTTCTTAGGTGCAGGTGAATTCACGTTGAACTTCGGAAATTATAATGTTTCAATCACTGTTCCATCCGACCACATTGTGGCATCAACTGGAGTTCTTCAAAATCCAAAAGATGTATTAAGTGCGGAACAAAATAAACGATTCGAGCAAGCAAAGAATGCAACATCTCCAGTGATCATCGCAACACAAGATGAAGCTATCGAACGAGAAAAAACAAAAAGCAAAACCGAAAAAACGTGGGTCTTCAAGGCTGAAAATGTACGTGACTTCGCCTTCGCGACTTCCCGTAAGTTCATATGGGACGCGCAGTCTGTGTCGATCAATGGCAAGAAGCCTCTGGCAATGTCATTCTATCCAAAAGAAGGAAACCCACTTTGGGAGCAGTACAGCACTCGTGCAGTAGCACACACACTCAACGTTTATTCAAAACACACCATTGACTACCCCTATCCTGTAGCCATTTCTGTTCACAGCAAATGGATCGGAATGGAATACCCAATGATCTGTTTCAACGGAGGTCGCCCCGAGCCAGATGGCACCTACAGCGAGAATACCAAAATTGGAATGATCTCCGTGATCATTCACGAGGTAGGACACAATTTCTTCCCTATGATCATCAATAGCGATGAACGCCAATGGACTTGGATGGATGAGGGATTGAATACATTCATGCAATACATGGCTGAAAAAGAATTTGATCGCAACTACCCTACTCGCCGCGGTCCTGCTAGAAATATTGTTGATTATATGAAAGGTGATAAATCAAAAATGTCACCGATCATGACCAACTCTGAAAGCATCTATCAATTCGGAAACAACGCATACGGTAAGCCAGCCACTGCACTAAATATCTTGAGAGAAACAGTAATGGGTCGCGAATTATTCGATTATGCTTTTAAAGAATATGCAAGAAGATGGGCCTTTAAACACCCAACACCAGACGATTTCTTCCGCACAATGGAAGATGCAAGCGGTGTTGATCTTGACTGGTTTTGGAGAGGTTGGTTTTATGGAACACAACACTGCGACATGAGTCTTTCAAAAGTCCAGCTATTCAAAATCAATACACGCAATCCTAAGATTGAAAAAGAGTTTGCGAAGCAACGCGAAGAAGAGCAGCCAGCGGATATCTCTTTGATGAGAGACAAAGAAGCAGGTATGATTACAGTTGTTGACACAGATCCAAAGGCATCTGATTTCTACACGACCTACGATCCATACAAAGTGACAACGCTCGATGTGAAGGAATATGAAGAGTATGTGAAGCGTCTGACAGAAGAAGAAAAAGCAGAATTAAATGCAGATAAGTTCTACTATGAAATCACTGTAGACAATGTCGGAGGCTTGATCATGCCTGTGATTATTGAATTCGAATTTATCGATGGTACGAAGCGTCAGATTCGTATTCCTGCAGAAATTTGGAAGCGTTCTGAACCAAACATCACCAAAGTATTTTCTCTCGAAAAAGAAGCGAAGAGTATCACGTTAGATCCACTTCTTGAAACTGCGGATGTAGAATTGAACAACAATTTCTGGCCCGCTCGAATAGTGCCTTCAAAGTTTGAATTGTTCAAACAAGGTCAGCAAAGAAGTGAGGAAAACCCAATGCAGCGAGCTAAGCGCGAATAAGCTTATATGCGCTTCAAGTCATATTGAAGCGCTAATTGCTCTTCTCCTTCGGGGGTAATGTTGTAGGCTCGAATGATGACATCATCTTTGGAAATGATCTCCAGTGTTGTTCGCCATCCCCATGTTTGCTCGTTATTTTCACCTGCCACATAATGCCCTATCGCATTGAAGATTTTATCTTCACCGACACCACTTGCGTACATCATGAATGTGCCAGTGTGAAAAGAGTCTACCCAATTGAGTTCGTACTTATTCAACTTTAAATAGAGTCCCAATAGCATTTTGCCTTCTATCGGAGTGGTCTGAAATGCAGTGCTGTATTGCCACTCAAGAAATCGGCCTCCAAGAATAGAAGTGAATGTTCCAGAAATTGTAGCGTTGTCAATGGGTTCACCGGGCTCAAACCAAAGACGGTTTGTACCTTCCCATTTACCTTCTAGTTGTAACATGCTTTTATGAAAGCCATGTTCGATCGACTCTTCAAATTTCATAGTAGTGTGATGTAAGAATCGAAAGTAAGAAAAATAAAAGTATCCTAAATCAACTTGATGCGATCCATCAATTGGTCTTTGAATGTTCGACTGATCGGCACATCTTTAGTTGGCATTTTCACATTGAAGTTGGCCATATCGATATCCTCAATCATATCCATATTGATCACAAAGTTTCTATTCACCTGAATGAATTTATCACGTGGAAGCTTTTCTAGAAGATCCTTTAATGAGATCTTGCAATTGATCATTCGCTGACCTACGCTGAGTGCAGAATATTTACCGTCTACTTCTACAAATTCGATATCCTTGATGTAAAGTTTTTTCAAGCGATTACCCACTCTTGTATAGAGACACTCTTCTACTGGAGCAATATCTGTTGTAAATCCAACGAGATCGCGAGAGTGTTCTACTGCCAATGAAACCGAACGTTCAAAATTGACACGGTCGATCGGTTTGGCAATGAATGCGAGCGGTGTTGCGAGTTTTGCTTTATTAAAGAACTCTTCATTATTGTATGCCGTTAAGAACAACACCGGAGCGCGTCGAATCTCGTGCATTTTCTTCGCGAGCTCGATTCCATTGGTGGTACCATTGATACTGATATCACAAATAACAACTTGGGGGTGTTTGATGGTAAAAAGTACGAGCGCATCCACAGCATTATCTGCGAAGCCCACCACTTCATGTCCCATCTCTCTGAGAATAATCTCAAGGCTTGTGCGAACGACCATGTCGTCCTCCACAACAAGAATTTTTGCAACAGTATTCATCTCTTTAAGTAGTAAGTGTTTTAGTGTAGTCGTTAAAAATCCAATTATTGGTTTCTTAACACCACAAAGAAAAAGCATTATGCGTTTAACTCACAATACCTCTTATACCTCTCCAAGCAACATTCGTGACCCAAATTAAACAATAAGCATCTAAACACGCTATTCTCATTGATTTTGGCACGGGGTAGATAAGTTACACTATCGACATTTTTTAGGGCACAATCAGCCAAAATCTAGTCACGAAAAACAAATAGAGCTATCTTACTACATATCAACGATTTGCATTTAATACCGCGTTAATGCAAGTCGACTAATATTGCAAAACAAACGATGGCTCATTGATTTACTTCGACTAAAAAATCTCACTCATTCTTCACAAAAGCGGTATCAATTACATTCTTAAAACTTCATACCTAAAAATGGCCTTTTTTCAACTGAAAAGTGGAATGCTGCCATGATTTTCCTAAATTCACTATCTTTGCACCGCTTAACAATCTAGATATGAGTAGCGTTGAAGTTGAAACAGAAGAATTAGTAATTGAAGATGTAGCAGCGGTAGATACCCGCAAGCTAGTTCTACACAACGATGAGGTCAACACCTTTGACTTTGTTATTGATGCGCTGATGCAAGTGTGCGGTCATGAAAGAATTCAAGCCGAACAATGCACACTACTTGTACACTATAAAGGCAAATGCGATGTAAAAAATGGTGAGTTCTCTAAACTTGAACCTATGTGCATCGCCCTCCTCGACAGAGGACTTTCAGCTGAGATTCAGTAATCCTTACACACTACGAAATATGAAAAAAACGCTCGCAGCAATGGCTGTTCTATTAAGCCTTGCTTACGCAGTATCGTGCACTAAAGTGCCCATCACCGGAAGAAAACAAATGAACCTCGTTCCAGAGAGTGAAATGATTGGAATGAGTTTGACTGCATACTCTGACTTCCTCAGCAAAAGTTATGTCGTACCAACTTCTGATGCTCGCACTCAAATGGTACAACGCATCGGAAATAAAATCAAAACTTCAGTTGAGAAATTTCTTGCTGATAACAACCAATCCAATCGCGTAGAAGGATTCCAGTGGGAGTTTAATCTTGTTGATGATCCAACAATCAACGCTTGGTGCATGCCTGGTGGTAAAGTGGTTGTTTACACTGGTATATTAGGTGTTACTCAAGACGAACAAAGTCTCGCAGTAGTAATGGGACACGAAATCGCTCACGCTGTTGCGCGTCACGGAAATGAACGCATGAGCCAAGGTCTTGTAATCCAAGGTGCAGGTGCTACACTTGGTGTTTTGATGTCGGAAAAACCAGACCTCGCGAAAAATATTTTCCTCCAATCTTATGGTATCGGAAGTCAACTTGGAATGTTGGCTTATAGCAGAAATCATGAAAGCGAAGCAGACAAACTCGGTCTTGTATTTATGGCAATGGCTGGGTATGATCCGAATGCTAGCATTGGATTCTGGCAACGCATGTCTGCTTCTGGAGGACAAGCGCCACCTGAGATTCTTAGCACTCACCCAAGTGACGAAACTCGCATAAACACACTCAAAGAGTTTATGCCTGAAGCAATGAAATACTACAAACCTCAGTAATTTCTTTTGCTCGAAACGGTTCATCACGCTGTTGAAAAATCGAAGTTTTGAGTTTTCACAAACACCCTTTATCCCTTAAGTTGAAGGTAATTTTGAAACACTAATTTGATTAAGCCTTTAACGTATGATGCAAGACCGATTGAAAATGATTGAGAATATGCTCGAAACAAATCCGAAAGATAGTTTCTTGCACTACGCAGCTGCGTTAGAAAATCACAAGAATGGTGATATCAATCAAGCCATTAAAATTCTAAAATCAATCGTAAAAAACGATCCGAATTATTTGGCAAGCTATTACCAACTCGGTAAATTCCTCGAAGAGAAAGGAAAAATGGAAGAAGCCATCGAAGTATATCTCGCAGGAAAAGATGTTGCCAAAAAACAAAGTGATATGAAAACGCTCGGTGAATTATCCGAAGCACTCATGTTGCTCGACGTTTACGAAGATTGATGAAAAACATCGCTTTTTATTGTAGTTCGATAAGTTGGGGCGGTCTCGAGATGAACACTGTGCGTTACGCAAAGTGGATGACCGAACTAAATTATCGAACTATTTTATTTTGCGTCAAAGACTCCCCCATTCATAAAGAAGCTCTCGCTCTTGACCTCCCCATTGTACTTGTCGAGCACAACAAAAAATACGGAGACTTCAAAAACACGCTTCGTGTAAAAGCACTTTTTCGAGCTAATAATATTGACATCATCTGGTTTCGTGATACACGCGATATGTCGCTACTTGGCTGGGTTAAAAGACTTTCTTCAAGAAAATATTTTTTGATCTATCAGCAAGCAATGCAACTGGGTGTATCCAAAAAAGATCCCATTCATACATTGCGATTTCGCGCAATCGATTTATGGATTTCTACACTTGATTTTTTAAAAAATCAAGTGATTGAAAAAACAAATGTCCGCGCAAGTCAAATTGCCACTATCCCCTTAGGCGTGGACACGAGCCGATTCGTGACTCCTATTCTTTCAAAAGAACAAGCGCGAACACAACTCAATATTCCACAGGATGCATGGGTTGTAGGAATTCTCGGACGTATCGATCCTCTGAAAGGTCAGCATACTTTAATCAACGCTCTTCAAATTTCAAAAGACAATATCTCTGCAATCGTGATGGGAGAATCCACCAAAAACGAAGGCAACGAATATGAGATCAGTCTGAAGAAAAAAGTACGCTCGCTTGGTTTGGAGAAACGTGTTTTTTTCAAACCATATAGCAAAGACGTACAAACATTTTATCGCGCCATCGATGCGTTTGTACTCGCTAGTGCTGGAGAAACATTCGGCACCGTTACTATTGAAGCGATGAGCTTTGGCCTTCCCGTCATCGGCACCAACAGCAGTGGTACTCCTGAAATTCTTGATCATGGAAAAGCAGGATTGCTTTTCGAACCAGACAATGCCATCGAATTAGGAGATGCCCTGCACGAGCTTTATCACAACAATTCTCTTGCAAAAGAAATAGGCGAAAAAGGAAAAGCTCGCTTCCTGAAATTGTATTCCAAAGAAGCGAGCCTTCAAGCTATTGATGCAGAAATCAAACGCCGACTTGCAAGACACTAGTCATTGCAAAGTGTACCGAAGATTCCCATAAATTCTATCAAGTCATTTACTGTAATGATACCGTTGCCATCCATGTCGCCTGGACAACCTGCTTGTGTTCCAAATTGACATGAACCATCATCGATGGATGCACCTGCATTGTAGTTGATCGCTGATGGATAAGTACAACCAGGAATACCACCTAGAATCACCCATGGAATTTGATTTGATGCACGTGTACATTCTCCATTCGACGCATTCACAGAATACAAGCCTGCAGCCGCTGGCGCATATGCTTGAGATGTAGCTCCAGGAATTTGTGTAGTGCCATTGAACCACCAATAAGAAGTAGCGGGTGTCGACTCTAAAGAACCTTCTTCATTCAAAGAAATAGTAGGTTGAAATTCACCGCACGCATCCTTGATCTTAGCAATTACTCCTCCCTGTCTTACAATATAAAGTTCACCGGCAGCATCTTCCTGAATTGCTGTAACAGCGCTCCCTGCAGAACCATAATTCGTTGAAGTGAATCCAGAGGATTCATTTCCCGAAATACCATATAATACACCAGCACAATAATCGGTGAAGAAATAGATGCCATTCATTGCAGGATATTTTGATCCGCGATATACCACTCCACCAGTAATCGAACAGAAGCTCGTAGGAGCGCTATGAGAATATTGTTGAATAGGAAAAACCATCGTACTTGCCGCAGCGCATGCCGCAGTATTGTATGTCGCATTTCCCTCGTAGCATCTCCAACCATAATTCTCTCCACCTGTTGATGATGCTGGTCTGAAATTCACTTCTTCCCATGCATTCTGACCAACGTCGGCAATCCAAATATCTCCGGTTTGTCTATCGAATGAAAATTTCCAAGGATTGCGAAGACCATACGACCAAATTTCATCTTGTGTACCTGAAACTCCAACGAACGGATTGTCGGATGGTACGGCATAAGGAAAAGCACTGTCCACATCGAGTCGCAACATTTTCCCTAATAGATCATTCAAGTTTTGCGCGCGATTACCCGGATCTCCTGCACTGCCGCCATCGCCCATTCCGATATATAAATAACCATCTGGACCAAAAGCGATATGTCCTCCATTGTGATTACCGAACGGTTGTGTGATGGTGATAATCGTTTGCGCTGATCCAGCGTTTGCCACATTGGGATTGCCGCTCACTTGATAACGCGCCACCACCGTATTGCCTGCCGTATTGGTGTAGTTGATGTAGAAATAACCATTGCTCGCATAATTCGGATGAAAGGCCAAGCCTAACAATCCACGCTCGCTGCCGCTACTGAGCAATGATCCCACATTCAAGAACGTTCCGATGTAGGTTCCTGTGGTATCTACAATCTCAATCTTACCTGTATTTTTCTCTAAAATAAATAAGCGATGATCATTGCAATGATACAAGCCTACTGGACCATTCAATCCTGAGTAAAAGGTTTCTAACTCAATCGTGACAGGTGTCACATTCTGAGCATTGCTCCAAATACCGCAAATGAGGAGAGCAAATAAGAGTAGTATTTTTTTCATGACTTTTGGTTTTAATCAAATGTAGTGAAAATCAATTTTACGCTTTTTCAATTAAGTTTGAACCGTGCAACGCTGGCTTCTCCTTTTAACCGTCTTCTTCCATGTGCAAGTATTTGCGCAAGTGGATACGTGTAATTTGGGCAAAGGCAAATTTTCGTTGATCACCAATGTTGGGTATATCATTCCACATCGTCCGGAGATGCGACATCTGCTGCAAGGGCATTCTGTTGGTGCGGCGATTCAATACACACAAAAAACACAGGGCACCAAAGCTTGGCACAAGGCTTATAATTTTCCCGAATTAGGATTGGAACTTTCCTTCAATACCACCGGCAATCCTAAACAACTAGGAGAGCAGTTGGCATTGTCCTATATGATTCATCTTCCACTTCACCCCTATCGGGAGCAAGAGAAGAAACATTCATTCAAACATTATTTGAGTCTTGGTTTAGGTGCGGGCTATGCTACTAAAAAATGGGAACTCCGAGAAAATACGCAATCGCTTGTACTAGGAAGCCATCTGAATACATCTGTCATGATGCAGTATGGAATAACGTTGGTGCAGACGAAGCATCTTGAATTCCGCACGGGACTGCGTTTGCATCATTTATCCAATGGAGCATTTCAACTGCCGAACTTGGGAACTAATAATTTTCTCTATTTCATTTCTGTTCATCAAAGAAGAGATGATGAATTGAAATTATTGCGCGACTTTACGCCATTTACTCCTAAATGGAATACGTGGATTGGATTGACTGGTGGCGCAAAAGAAATATCTCCACCCGGGCAAAAGAAGTACTCCTCTTTCACTCTTCATTTATTGCAAGAGCGCCATCAAACCTTTAAGAGTTCTTTTGGTGTTGGAGCGGACATCATGTTTAACTCAGCAGTAAAAGCCCTTAGAGAGCGCAGCAGTGGCGCAGAAGCACTATGGAAAGACAGTGCGAGATTGGGTGCCGTATTATCGTATGGCATTCACTTCAATGATTTTCAATTGCGCATTCAACAAGGAGTTTATGTATTGAATACTTGGTCGGGCGATGGAAGTTTATATCATCGTTTTTCACTTCGTTATTTGATCAAAGATCACCTCACCGTGCAAGTTGGATTAAAGACCCATTTTGCAAAAGCAGATCATGCCGAAATTGGTATTGGATGGAACCTATGAAAAACCAGCTCACATATCTATTGCTGCTTTGCATGATTGTTTTTTCATCATGCGATAAAGAAACAGCGCCCGATTGTTTCAAGAAAGCTGGCGAAGAAGTGACTGTTCGAAGAGAGCTTGCGGCATTCAATGAAATTGAAATTACCGACTACTTATTTATTGAGCTCATTCAATCAGCAGACCGCCACATCGAAGTGGTCGGACCTAAAAACATTTTACCAAAAATCATCACCGAAGTAAGCGATGGAAAGCTCTTCATTGAAAATACGAATACGTGCAACTTTGTGCGTTCCTTTAAGAATAGAGTGACCATCAAAATATATGCGCCTTCAATTTCTTACATCACCAATCGAGGCACGGGAGATATCAAATCCATCGGTGTGTTGAGTGGCAGTTATTTCAAAATTGAAAACAAACATGCTTCGGGTAAAATAGAAATAGAATTTGTGGGCGATAGTCTTGCAGCCTACACCCAGACAGGCGTTTCAGAGATGTTGATCAAAGGAGAAGTCACGAAGGCAGAACTGTTTAATCAAGGATTAGGTGTTATGGATGCGCGCGATTTACGTAGTCATGAGGCTTACGTGAACAATAGTACCATCAACGATATCTATGTGAATACAGATGGATATCTCTTTGGAAGAATTGATTTTTCAGGAAACATTTATGTTCGTTCCAATCCTACTCAAGTAGATCAAGCGATAACAGGATCTGGACAGATCATCGCTATCCCTTAGGATAATAAGGTGCCAGTTTTTCGAGCACGTGTGCCGGACATTTTATCGGGCGTCCTGTTTGTTTGTCCACGAAAACTAAATCTGTTGTTGCACGATTAATAATAGTATCTCCCGAATAGGTTTCGTAAGAGAACTTTAGTCTCACACCAGGTAGCTCAGTGATCATTGTTTTGATCATGATTTCATCATCATAATATGCAGGCTTGATGAATCGAATACTGTATTCACTTACTGGAAGTAGAATGCCTTCATCCTCAAGCTCTCTGTACGTAATGCCCAACTGGCGCAGCGCTTCTACGCGTGCTACTTCAAAGTATGTCGCGTAATTCCCATAATATGCGTAACCCATACGATCGGTTTCAGCATATCTTATTCGAATAAAAGTTTCCGTTTGATACATACCGCAATTTATAATCTTTGTTAGTTGTGTAAACACACCTCATCATTCACAATTAATTTTTGTATGTTTATAACCACACAGGTACAAACTACGAGATTAGGGGGTGGAAACACCCTTTTTGGGGTAAGGAAGTGAAATAGAATAGATTATTTTCTGATACCTCAACAAGATAGTCAACACCTGTCAGAAATATTGAAGAATCAAGGGGTTGGTGAAAAAATGTTGTAAAGTCAAACTTTCTATAAAGTCAATAGCAAACAGTTTTTTTTTTTCACTTTTTTCATCATTCTTTTGCGAAGGATTAGAACGGATAAACTACTTTAGCGGACTAAGCCTTACAATTTCTACAACAACCGAATTAACCATACTTATATTTTAGCATGAAGAAGGACCACAATCAGGTTTGGCAAAGTTGCCTCGATGTTATTAAGGACAATGTAAGTCCTCAAGGATTTAAGACCTGGTTCGAGCCTATTAAACCTGTTAAGCTAGAAGATAGCGTTTTGACTATTCAAGTTCCATCTCAGTTTTTCTATGAGTGGTTAGAAGAACACTACGTTACACTACTTAAAAAGATTATTCGCAAAGAACTTGGAACTGATGGCAGATTGGAATATTCCATTATCATGGAAAACAATCTGAACAACAGTAACCCTTACACGATTAAAGTTCCAACTAGTAATCGTAAAGCTGTTAAGAATGCACCAGTGAATATGCCATTGGATCTTGGAGAATCTCCAATCAAAAATCCATTCATCATTCCTGGATTGCGCAAATTGAATGTGGATTCTAACTTGAATCCAAACTACTCATTCGAAAACTTCATTGAAGGTGATTGCAATAGACTTGCACGCAGTGCTGGCTTCGCGGTAGCGAACAAGCCCGGCGGTACCGCTTTCAATCCTCTCCTTATTTATGGTGGTGTTGGTCTTGGTAAAACTCACCTCGCACACGCTATTGGTATTGAGATCAAGAATAAGTATCCTGAGAAAACAGTTCTTTACGTTAGTTCAGAAAAGTTTACACACCAATTCATTGATGCGGTGAGAAACAACACTGTAAACGATTTCTCTCACTTCTATCAAATGATGGATGTGTTGATCATCGACGACGTTCAGTTCTTCTCTGGTAAAGAGAAAACGCAAGATGTATTCTTCCACATCTTCAATCATCTGCACCAAACCGGTAAGCAAATCATTCTAACAAGTGATAAGCCTCCAGTGGAAATGCAAGGAATGGAACAACGCCTTCTTTCTCGCTTCAAGTGGGGATTGAGTGCAGACCTTCAAGTACCTTCTCTTGAGACGCGTATCGCGATCTTGAAGAAGAAAATGTACGCTGATGGTATCGACCTTCCAGATGAAGTAGTTGAATACCTTGCATACTCTATCACTACCAACGTTCGTGAACTAGAAGGTGCGCTCATCTCTTTGATTGCACAATCATCATTGAACAAGAAGTCTATCAACTTGGATCTTGCCAAGCAAATGATCGACAAGTTTGTGAAGAACACTGCACGTGAAGTGAGCATCGACTACATCCAGAAAGTAGTTTGTGACTACTTCGATCTTCCAATCGAATTGTTGAAGAGCAAGACGCGTAAGCGTGAGATTGTTCAAGCTCGTCAGATTGCAATGTACTTTGCAAAGAAGATGACCAAGAGCAGCCTTGCAAGCATCGGTGCACACTGCGGTGGAAAAGACCACGCAACTGTACTCCACGCTTGCCGCACAGTAAACAATCTTCAAGAGACAGACAAGCACTTTAGAAAATATCTAGAAGATCTAGAAAAGAAATTAAGCATCGCTTAATTGAATCATGTAAAAAGAAAAAACCTCGGCAAGCCGAGGTTTTTTTTTATCCATAATCAATCAGGCTTACTTCTCACAAATCTCTTTGATAGAAGCCAACCCATTCTCATAATCTTTTCCGATCATATCTGCACCACCCATTACAAGCATCAAACCTCTAAACATGAAAGCGACATCATCCCCTTTCATGTCCCAAGTAACCTTTGTGCCCGCTCCTTCTGGAGTGATATTGAATGTTGCATAGCTCACTCCATCCCATCCATCAAACTTCAATGCACTGGTGACTTTCTGATTCGGTACGATGTCAGAAATACTCTGTTCACCACTTCCTTGTGAGTCACTTTTCCAAGACATCTTGTGACCAATTGTGCCTGGATTTCCGACCACCTCGGGCTTCATATTAGGATCATTCTTTTGCCATGGCGACCATTTGCCCCATTGGTTGTAATCACTAACCAGTGTGAAGACTTCTTCTGCAGATGCATTCACGGTTACCGAACGCTCGGTGTTCATTGACTTAGGACCTACAACGCATAATACCACATAGACAGCGATAAGCAGCACGAGTCCAATCCCTAGAATTTTGAGTAGTTTCATGATGATTTTGGTTTTGGTTAAACTTAGTAAAAACGAATATATTCAAATATCCTGAACCTCAGTCGTGAATATCTCGCAAAAAAGAAAGTGTAAATAATACACTTACGTTTTTGCATAGTTATTATATTTGGCTTAATTACATTAATCCTGCACATGCAAGTCTCCGCAAGAAACGAAAAATATTCAGCGAAATATTATCCCGATGCCGTGACATCTTGGGATCAAAAAGGAAATTTATTTTACTTCCATTGTAGCGACACACAATTAGAAGTTCGTGTTGTTAATGATAAAGTTATTCGATTTAGATATGCTCCTGAAAGTCGCTTCGCACGCGACTTTTCTTATGCTGTACCAGCTGATCTTCAGGACAGTTTAATTTCACTCAGTGCATTTGATGATGGTGAAAATGTTGCCATCATTACAACGCAAGTAAAGTGCTTTATCAATAAATCAAATCTAACCATCCGCATTACAGATCATCAAGGAATGGTGATTTGTGAAGATGAAGCGGGCTTCCACTGGCAGCACTATCTCTGGAAAGGTGGGAAGATTGTTTATTGCTCGAAAAAAATTCAAGAAGGCGAAGTCTTCTATGGACTAGGTGACAAGCCTTGCGAGCTTCAACTTCGCGGTAAGCGTTTTGAAAACTACGGCACAGACGCCTACGCATACGGGGCAGACACAGATCCACTTTACAAAAATATTCCGTTCTATTACGGACTCCATCACGGAAAATCATACGGTATTTTCTTTGACAATACTTTCCGAACGCTTTTCGATTTCGGTAGCGAACGTCCTGATGTATCTAGCTTCTGGGCACGTGGTGGTGAGATGTGTTATTACTTCATTTACGGGCCTAAAATGCTTGAGGTGGCAGAAGAATTCTCCAACCTCACCGGAAAGCCTGAATTGCCTCCTATGTGGGCCCTAGGCTATCACCAATGCAGATGGAGCTACTTCCCAGACAGTAAAGTAAAAGATGTAGCTATGGAATTCCGTAAGCGCGGTATTCCTTGCGATGTTATGTATCTCGACATCGACTACATGGAAGGCTTCCGCTGTTTCACTTTCTCAAAAGAATATTTCCCAGATCCAAAAGGTCTCACCAAACAGCTAGAGGACGCGGGGTTCAAGACTGTGGTTATCATCGATCCTGGTATCAAGGTAGATCCTGAATATTCTATTTATACGGATGGATTAAAGAACGATGTGTTCTGTAGAAGACAAGATGGTGCATTGATGGAAGGTGATGTATGGCCCGGTAAATGCGTGTTTCCAGACTTTACCAACCCTCGCGTACGCGATTGGTGGAGTGATCTTTTTGGTGTGCTCATTGAAAATGGTGTGGCCGGTGTTTGGAACGACATGAACGAACCTGCGGTTTTTGAAATAGGAACATTCCCCGAAGATGTGCGTCATGATTACGATGGAGAATCCGTGAGTCATCGAAAGGCACACAATGTATATGGTCATTTGATGGCCAAGGCGACTTATCAAGGTTTGAAAAAACACATGATGCCAAAGCGTCCATTCGTGATTACACGCAGCGCTTATGCTGGCATTCAGAAATGGAGCAGTGTGTGGACAGGAGATAACACCGCTACATGGGAACACTTATGGATCGCTTCACAACAATGCCAACGCTTGAGCATCTCTGGTGTTTCATTCGCAGGAAGTGATGTTGGTGGATTCATTGGCGAACCCGATGGAGAACTTTACACACGTTGGGTTCAAATGGCAGCGTTCCATCCATTCATGCGCACACACAGCGCAAGCAATGAAACAGGCTTCGATCAAGAGCCGTGGAGCTTCGGACCATTCTATGAAGCGATTTGCAAGCGCTTCATTCAAATGCGCTACCGACTTCTGCCCTATCTCTACACAACCTTCTGGCAAAACTATCGCTACGGAACTCCGATGTTGAGACCTCTTGTATTCGTTGATCAAGATAATCCTGAGACTTACGGACGCAATGAAGAGTTTATGATCGGTGATCACTTATTGATTGCACCAGTTTCATCACCAGGAGAAAAAACAAAACGCGTCTATCTACCTTCAGGTGGTTGGTATTATCACTGGAACGACAGCTACCACAAGGGCCGTCAAGAAGTCACGGTTGCCGCGCCTATTCAACATATTCCATTCTTCATTCGCGAAGGAGCGATCATCCCTACATGGCCACAGATGCAGTTTGTAGGTGAAAAGAAAGTAAAAGAAATCACGTTGCATGTCTTCTATAAAGATGGAAAAGAAGAAAGCTTCCTTTATCTCGATGATGGCGAAAACATGGGCTACAAAAACAGCCACTACCGCATCATTCGATTTGAAGTGAAAGGAAGTAAAAATGATTTCCAAATCAGACAGAATACACTCGGTCACTACATCGACCCTGCGGAAAAATTCAAAGTGATTGTTACCGGTATTCCATTCGATTCAAAAGAATTTATAGTAGATGGAAAGTCACACCAAATCAGCGAAAGAAACCGTGCGATTGGAAAATTGAAATTTACAATTGATAAGAAATTCCACGAAATCATCATCCGATAATGAAAAAGAAATCAAGTGTGGTTATTGCTAAACCATTCGATAAAATAGGACAAAGTCGTGTCATCATTGAAAATGTTTCTCCTCAAGTAGAAGGAGGACTCTATCCTGCAAAACGTGTGGTAGATGAGTGGGTAGGAATTGAAGCGGATGTATTCACCGACGGTCATGATGAAGTAAGCGCAGTGCTTGTCTATCGCGCTGCTGGTGCAAGAAAATGGTCGGAAGTTTCAATGAAACACATCGGCAATGATCGCTTTCAAGCGTTCTTTCAGCTCGATAAGCAAGGATATTATGAATTCACTATTCGTGGATTCATTAATCATGTAAGCACTTGGCAACATGCATTCAGAAAGAGAATGCAGGATAATGACCAACGCGAATTGCTTGTGCAATTGCAAATTGGCTTGGATTATCTCCAACGCATTGCTACCAAATATGCAAAAGCAAAAACATTGGCTAAGAAATGGATCACCGCTTTGCAAGGGGAAGATGCCATACAACAGGCAGCCAGCGCTGAATTGGAGCAATTCATTCAGCAGTTCCCACTCGAAGAATTTGCAACATCCTTTGAAAAGACATTGCAAATCGTAGCGCATCGCAAACGCGCAGGTTTTAGTGCATGGTACTCCTTCTTCCCAAGAAGTGCGGCACAACCGGGGTCTGATCATGGAACATTCAAAGATTGCGAATTGCTTTTGCCTCGTGTCAAAGAGATGGGATTTGACATTGTGTACTTCCCTCCTATTCACCCCATCGGTGAAGCTTTCAGAAAAGGAAAAAACAATAGCCTCAACGCTGGACCAGACGAGCCCGGATGTCCTTATGCAACCGGCTCTAAAGACGGCGGACACAAGGATATCCTTTCAGAACTCGGAACACTAGCGGACTTCAAACGCTTTATTAAAAAGGCAGGAGAACTTGATTTAGAAGTAGCGATGGACTTTGCGATTCAATGCAGCCCTGATCATCCTTACGTAAAAAAATATCCGCAGTGGTTTAAGTGGCGCCCAGACGGCACGGTACAATACGCTGAAAACCCTCCGAAGAAATATCAAGATGTGCTTCCTCTCGATTTCGAAAATGAGGATTGGGAAAACATGTGGGTGGAACTCAAGAGCATTCTTGAATATTGGATCGGAATTGGAATAAAAATTTTCCGCGTCGATAATCCACATACCAAGAGCTTTGTTTTCTGGCAGTGGTGTCTAAGCGAAATTGAAAAAGAACATCCTGATGTTATTTTCCTAAGCGAGGCATTCACGCGTCCTCGTATCATGGAAAACCTTGCTAAGAAGGGCTTTCACCAAAGCTATACTTACTATACATGGAGAAACAGTAAGTCTGAATTGATACAATACATGCAAGACTTAACGCAGTCTCCGATGCGCGAATATTTCCGTCCGAATTTCTGGCCAAATACTCACGACATCAATCCATACATCACTCAAAGTGGGCACGAGCCACAGTTTATCTTACGCTACTTCCTAGCTGCTACACTTTCTTCTAATTATGGAATTTTCGGTCCGAGCTATGAACTTCTCGAACATGCTGCCATTCCTGGTAAAGAAGAATATCTAGACAGTGAAAAATATGAAGTGCGTCATTGGGACTGGAATCACCGCAACAAATTGATGCACGTGATTGCGATGGTCAACAAACAACGCAATGCAAACACCGCTTTCCATTTTACCAATAACTATCAAAATTGCTTCATTGAAAATGATCAGATGATGGCGTGGTTGAAGGTTTATGGAGACAATAAAATTTTATGTGTAGCCAACCTTGATGCATATAACAAGCAAAGCGCTTCTGTGCATGTTCCATTGGATGCTATTGGTAAATATGAAGGTCAGGCCTATGTGGTGCATGATCTCATCACCGATGAAAAATACACATGGTATGGAAGTAAAAACTATGTGGAGCTCGATCCTTATCGACTGCCATTCCATTTGTTTAGAATAGAAGATATCTGATGAAAAAATAATCCCTGCCCTATGATCCCTGCTATCTCTACCCCTCTTGATTGGTTGGCTTTTGAAAGTGACAAAGAAGCACAACAACAATTACTAGCGATCCTTCCTCCTATCATGCAAAATGCTCGCTGGTTTGGAGGAAAGGCCTATAAAATCAAGGATCTCAAAACAGACCATTGTTTGCCATTCGATTCGCATGGATGCAGGTATTATTTCTTTGTAGTAGAAACAAACTACGAAGATCATCCCACGGAATATTATATGATTCCTCTTGGGTTGAGTAATTCAGAAGTCGGACAACCGCTTGCACAAATCACATTTGGTGCTGCTACCTCGTTTCTTCACGATGCTTGCTATCTCGACGACTTTCACAAGGCACTTTTTGTACATATTACAAAAAGTCAAGATATCTCTACTTCATTAGGACATTTGGCTTTTGAAAAAGGAAAATTAGTAGAAGAAAATGAACCCTTCGTTCATTCGAGAAATCCTAAAGTAGATCAAAGTAATAGCAGTATTTTCTTCAATGATAAATACTTCATGAAGATTTACCGCAAGCTATTCTTAGATACCAATCCAGAAGTTGACATGCTCCGCTTCCTTACAGAGACGGGCGAATACCAAAACATTCCAAGCTATGCGGGAAGTCTGGTTTGGTCGAGAAAGAAAACTCCACCCGTGACTTTCGCACTCATGATGAGTAAAGTAGATGCACAGAAAGATAACTGGGTTAGCACGGGAGATGAACTGAACGACTTCTTGAAAGCCTTTATCCACGGGGATTTTTCTATACATGAATTTGTATTTGAAAACGTAGAACTACTTGCGCGACGCACGGCGGAGATGCACTTGGCCCTTTTTACCGAAACTAAAAACAAAGCCTTCGCAAGAGAAAAGTTCACTCCAGAATACAGAGAATGGCTCTACAAGCACTTGAAAGATCTACTAGATGGTCGATTGAAAATGATAGAGCAACACCGCGATAAATTGGACGAAGAAGCTTTGCGCATGGCGGATAAGCTCAAGCGCAAACAAAAATTAGTGATGCAGTTTTTTGAACAAGTAAAAACAAAACCGCTCAAATCACCACGTACGCGCATTCATGGTGACTATCACCTTGGGCAAATTCTTTTTCATAACAGAGATTATATCATCATCGACTTTGAGGGAGAGCCTGAGAGCAGCATCGCGGATAGAAAGATCAAACACTCCCCAATGAAGGACGTAGCGGGCATTGTGCGTTCGTTCCACTATGCCGTAAGTGCTAAGCTTTTCTTCAGCAATGAAACTAAGAATGCAGATGAAAAGAGATTGCAAAAAGCAACAGACCGTTGGTATTATTTGATCAGCGATACCTTTTGGGAAACGTATTACAAGACCATCGGAAAAGACAATAAATTATATGCAAGCAAAGCAGAGATTAATTTCCTCTTTTTATTGCACCTTCTAGAGAAAGCGATTTATGAAATCGGCTACGAACTCAATGGAAGACCCGACTGGCTTAAGATTCCATTGAAAGGAATCGAACAAGTGATCAACGAATTAGAAAAATACGAGGGCTAAAAAAAGCATTACCATGGCAAAAAAAACAGAAGCTCCTAAAGTCATAGCTCACTCACTTTTCAGTGATTTTGACATTGAATTATTCAAGGCTGGAAAGCACTACCGACTTTACAATCATTTCGGTGCGCATGTTATTTCTGTTAAAAGAAAAAAAGGCACCTACTTCTCTGTTTGGGCACCGAATGCTCATTCGGTTTCTGTCATTGGTAATTTCAATTTTTGGAATAAAGAAGAACACCATCTATTCCCACGTTGGGATAGCAGTGGGATCTGGGAAGGTTTTATTCCCGGTATCACAGAAGGTGAACTATACAAATATTGCATCAAAGCCCCAGATGGCCGCTACTTGGAAAAGGCTGATCCCTTTGCACATTATGCAGAGCTCCGCCCAAAAACAAGCAGCATTTCATGGTCATTAGACTACAAATGGAAAGATGCAAAATGGATGAAGAATCGCCATCAAGCGAACAGTCTGAATGCGCCTTTTAGCGTATATGAAGTCCACCTTTCCTCTTGGAGACGATCACCAGATAATCCAGAAGCCTATTTATCTTACGATGATATTGCAAGAGATCTTGTGCCTTATGTGCAAGATCTTGGATTTACCCATGTTGAGTTTATGCCAGTGATGGAGCATCCTTTTGATGGATCATGGGGATATCAGTTGACTGGATACTTCGCTCCTACTGCGCGTTTTGGCGATCCTCAAGGATTTATGCGACTTGTAGATGCATTGCACCAAGCAGGTATTGGAGTCTTTCTCGATTGGGTTCCAGCTCACTTTCCTGGAGATGCGCATGGGTTGTATGAATTTGATGGAACACATCTTTACGAGCATGCCGATCCACGCAAAGGATTTCATCCTGATTGGAAGAGTTATATCTTCAACCTCGGTCGTACCGAAGTGCGTAGCATCATGATCAGCAATGCTATTTTCTGGTTGGATCAATACCACATTGATGGATTGCGCGTGGATGCCGTGGCAAGCATGCTTTACCTCGACTATTCTCGAAAAGAAGGCGAATGGGTGCCCAATGAATTCGGCGGTCGCGAGCATCTTGAAAACGTTTCTTTCTTGAAAGAAATGAACGAAGCGGTTTACGGTAATTATCCAGATGTGCAGACCATCGCAGAAGAAAGCACATCGTGGCCAGGCGTTTCTCGCCCCACATTTGCAGGAGGATTAGGATTTGGAATGAAATGGATGATGGGTTGGATGAATGATAGCTTGCGCTATTTCGAACGCGATCCATATTACCGTCAATTTCATCAAAATGAATTGACCTTCTCTTTGGTTTATGCTTTCACCGAAAATTTCATGCTGCCATTATCACACGATGAAGTGGTGCATGGAAAAAAATCGTTGATCTATAAAATGCCCGGCGATGACTGGCAGCGCTTCGCCAATCTGCGTTTGCTTTATACGTGGATGTTTACTCACCCTGGAACCAAGCTGCTCTTCCAAGGATGTGAATTTGCACAAACATCCGAGTGGAATCACGAGAAGAGTTTGGACTGGCATTTATTGGATTTCGCGCCGCATCAGGGCATTCAGCATATCATTCGCAAGTTGAATGAATTGTATAAAACCTATCCTGCGTTGCATGCGAAGAATTTCGAAGGAACAGGATTTGAGTGGATTGATAATTCCGATCACGCCAACAGCGTTATCATCTATTGCCGCAAGGGCAATCAGCCTAACGAGCGAATGGTGATAGCGATGAATCTCACCCCTGTGCCACGCCAAGACTACCGCATCGGCTTACCGCACAATGGTGAATGGAAAGAAGTACTGAATTCAGATGATATTGCATTCGGAGGAACAGGTCAATTTACCGCCAACATAAAAGCGGAAGATCTACCATGGCAAAGTCAGCAATACTCAGCACTAGTAAACCTTCCGCCTTTGGGAGCGATAGTTATTGTATAAAATACAAAAACCTTTGATTCACCGCTAAGACGCGAAGTTTCGCAAAGTTTCGCAAAGAGGAATTTTCAATCAGGAATAATTAAAACTCTCACAGTACCACAGTCTCACAGTTTCACAGTATCACACTGAAATTAAACTTTGAAACTCGCCAACTTGTCAACTCACACACTTAACTGCTACAATGTTACACTGCTACAATGCTTCACTGTTTACACTGGCAGACATGACCGCATGTGAGTATGACTTGATTTACGGCTCTTCAGTGTAGACAGTGTAGGCAATGTAACATTGTAGCAGTATAACAGTGGAATAGCAACTATGTGGATAGTTTGTATGTAGTATCTTGTAGCCCTCATACTACAACCCCATGAATCTTGTGAAAACGATAATTAGAATATTCACATTTCTATTGATGGTATTCTTGCCTTGGCTTTCTATTTCCGCCGCAGCGCAAGGAGAAGCGGAGATGCGGCAAATGGTTGAGAAACTCAATGCTGAAAAAGATCCTTCTAAGAAAGCAATTTACTACAACGAAGTGGCGCGAGGCAGTGCTTCTTTCGACCTTTCTATGGGAGAGCGATATGCGCTGGAAGGAATAGAATACGCTAAAAAAGAAAAGCTCAAAAAAGAACTCGGCACGCTCTACAATGCTGCCGCGGTAGTGCGCATTTTTCAAGGAAACAATAACCTCGCTCTCGCCTACATGGATAGCGCCATCACGCTATTTACAGAGATCGACGATAAGAGCGGCCTTGCCAATTCACTTGGAAACAAAGGCAGCATTTACTACATGATCGGCAACTACAGCCAATCCCTCGAATTACAACTTCGTTGCTTGAAAGCCAATGAAGAACTCAACAATAAAAGTCAAATCGCCACAGCTCTTGCCAATGTACTGGGAATTTATTACGTCCAAAAAGACTTCAAACGTGGACTAGACGTGGGATACAGAGCATTGAGCATTTATAATGAACAAGGAGAATTAGATGGACAAGCATTGATTTCATATAACATCGCCTCCATTCATTTGGAATTAAATGCGCTTGACTCCGCACTTTATTATGGAAAACAAACCATCCAACGATTTAGTCTATTAAACAATAAAGAAGGTGTTGCCGATGGAAATAGAATACTCGCCGATATCCATCGCAAGCAAGGAAATTTCGACCTCGCTTTAGAAGAAATAACGCAATCGCTGAAGGTCTATAAAGAAATTGGAGGTTTGCATAAACAGGCAGAAGCACTTTCGAGTCTTGCGATGATTTATCGCGACCAAAAGAAATTTGATGCATGCATTCCCATTGCAGAAGAATACTTGCAGCTTTCGAAAGAAATTCAAACCCCGCAATTAGAAAGAGATGCACTCAAACTTCTTATGGAAAGCCATCAAGGGCTTGGAGAGTATAAAGAAGCAATGATGTATGCAGAACGCTATATTCCATTGCGAGACTCGATTCTTAATGAAGAAAATTTACGTGCGCAAGAAGAACTTAAAACCATCTTTGAAACAGAGAAAAAAGAGCGTGAAAATGTTGCTTTGAAACTAGAGGGGCAATTGCTTGAGGCAGATTTACAGCAACAGAAATACTACATTCTCATTCTAATAATAGCTATTGCCTTGATTACCGCGGTTGGCTTTATTTTATTTCGTCAAAATAAAATTGTTGCTCAATCCCGCACCGTACAGCTCGAACAGCGGCTGCTACGTACACAGATGAATCCACATTTCATATTTAATTCTCTGACTGCTATTCAAAGTTTTGTTTACAAAAGCGATCCGCGACAGGCAGGTAAATTCTTATCATCATTCGCTACCCTTGTGCGTGCCATATTGGATAATTCTCGTGAAGAATATATTTCACTGACGAAAGAATTAAAATGGCTTGAGAATTATTTAGAATTACAAAAGTTGCGATTTGAAAATCGTTTTGAATATAACATTCACATTGGTGAAGATATTATTCCAGAAAATATAGAAATACCTCCAATGCTCACCCAGCCTTTCATTGAAAATGCGTTGGAGCATGGATTTAGAAATATTACTTATTTAGGTCAGCTGGATATTTATTTCGAGTTAAAAGGCGAGAGTTTAGAGATTATCATAAAAGACAACGGCATTGGGCTTTCTACTGAAACACAGCACAGTCCGTCCAATCACGTCAGTCATGCCATTCCGATTACAAAAGAAAGATTGTTGTTGTTGAATAAAAATAAAAAGGAAAAGATTATATTTAGCATGGAAAGCAAGGAAGGCGAAGGAGTTTCCGTTCGTTTCGTTGTTCCATTTGAATCATAAAGAAGCATGAAGGTATTAGTTGTAGATGATGAAGAAAGAGCAAGAGAGAGCATCGTACAGATGCTGACACTCTATTGCCCAGAGGTGAATGAAATCCTTCAAGCCGAAGGCGTACAGAGCGCATTAGAAGTATTATCCAAGCATACTCCCGCCGTTATTTTATTAGACATCCGATTAAAAGACGGAAGTGGATTTGATTTGGTGAAGCAAATTGGCGAGCGTCAGTTGCCCGTTATTTTCATCTCTGCACATGAGGAATACGCTATCAAAGCATTTCAAGTATCAGCGCTGCATTATTTGCTCAAGCCCATCGATCCAGATGAATTGATATCCGCATTGAAAAAAGTGCAAGAGAAAAACGAGCGAGAAAAATTAGAGCAGCAGTTGGCCATTCTGGTAGAGAATACCCAATTGATGAATCGTTCGTCGAGTAAGATTGTTTTGAAGACATTAGACAGCATACACGTGGTGCCCGTGGCGGAAATCATCTACTGCGAGGCGGATAAGAATTACACCACGTTTTATTTGGATGGCAAGCCCAAGATAGTAGTTTCAAAGAGCATCGGAGAATATGAGGAGCTACTTCCGTCGCACATGTTCTTGCGCATTCATCAGTCTACATTATTAAACCTAAGTTTCATCGACCGCTACGATCGCAGCGACGGAGGCATGGTCATCACCAAGCAAGGGCATCAACTAGCAGTGTCCACAAGAAAGAAAGATCAGTTGATGGCGTATTTGAATACTCTCTGAGGTGCTTGGTTATTGGTTACTGGTTCCCGAGCGTTATTCTTTTAAATGGCAGCGAAGCAAACATTTAAAAGAATATAGCGAGGGATGGTTACTGGTTCCCGAGCGTTATTCTTTTAAATGGAAGCGAAGGTCTTTGCGAAACTTTGCGAAACTCCGCGTCTTCGCGGTGAAATTATTGACCGTTATATACAAGATCAAACTTTTCTTACCGCTAAGGCGCCAAGGTTCGCGGAGGTGCGCAAAGAAATTGCCTCGACTCAAGTAACAATTACATTCGGCTAGCACCGCCAGTGTAAACAGTGTATTCAGTGTAACGGTGTAGCGGTGTAGCAGTGATTTCTATTATTTATTGATATCTCTTAGATCCTAGAACAACATCTGCTAATCTAAGAACTGTGACAAAACACATTGATCTCCTAAAGAGAGCCGAGATTTCCTTCCTTCTTCTTCTCTGTCCTCATACAATGCAACAATACCTCGCTTTTTTGAAATAAAATACCCGAATTTCAATGATGCATAATTTGAAACACTGAAATGAAATAATGAATCCTCGCTGTAAGCTAGTATTTTATTTAATTTCAAAGTTCCATAACGCTCACCCTTTTCCGAACTACTATATGGAACAGAATCACCAGGACTCAAATTAAAATCTGCTATTATCAATTTAAAATTTTCTTTCTTTCCATCTTGACTATTAAAAGCGCCTGTAATTGTCACCTCTTCCTTCTTAATGTGAATAAGGCCATTTGGGAAATGATTACCTAATAGATTAAGGTCTGCGGACAAGTCTGATGAAGCATTGGTGAAATTTTTATACCGAAAGTCATATGAATTTTCAGAAGAATTATTAAGGTCCACTAAATTGAAAACCTTGCTGCCATCAACACGATATAACAGCGACCATTCATTATTGTAAAATGACCGATCATTGCCGTTATAACACGAGGATAAAGCCAAGAGCAATATAGCTAATAGGTTAAAAATTCCGTTCATCGTGATGTTCTTGAATTTCTTGAGAATGCTCCTTGTACCAAAGGCCAAAAGTCCTTTCCGTGGAATATGAAGATCCGTGCTTAATCAATTTATGTATTCCCATAAAGCCATACTTCAAAGAAATTGCATATATGAATGTCCCAACTGCTTCGTCTTCGACTTTATAATAATGGACATGAACTGGAAATGCTAAAAAGCCTCTAACATTTCCCTCGTCCATATATTCAATGCTGCGTTTATTATCTTGGAATATTATATTACCCTTCTCGATGTTCGCGAATTTTGCGATTAAATAATCTTTCTCAGCAGCCTCTACTCCTACCCTTATAGATATGGTGCTATCTCTGCCAAAGGAAAGTTTTCCTTCGGGAAACAAAGGACTTAATGATGTACGATGATCAACACAATGATCGAATGCATTGTATTTAAAATCACACTCGAAGCCTTGAGATGTTTGGATTAAGTCACCGTATTCAAATACTCTAACTCCATCGTAACGATACAACGAGTATGGGGAGACATCCAGGTCATTGGCCTTATTGGTTCCTCTACACCCTAAAAAAACTAATAAGAATAAAATCAAAAGCTTTCTCATTCATTTAAAGTATCAAATACCAATATAGCGTATACAGAGTAACTGTGTTACAGTTAATTCTACTTTCTATAAATAACTGTTACACTGCTACAATGTTACAATGCTACACTGCTTAACTGAACTGCTTCGACTCAAGCAAGAATTACATGCGGTAATAATAAATTATTCCTCTCCGCGAACCTTTGGGCCTCTTGGCGTCTTGGCGGTGAAATCATTGACCGTTATCTACAAGATCAAACTTTTCTCACCGCTAAGGCGCCAAGGTGCGCGGAGGTGCGCAAAGGAGTTTGTTCAATCGAGAGTAATTAAAACTCTCACAGTTCCACAGTCTCACAGTTTCTCAGTATCACACTAAAATTAAACTCCTAAACTCTCTTTGCGAAACTTTGCGAAACCTTGCGCCTTAGCGGTGAAAACTAGCAGACTTTTATCTCAACGCTAGGGCACAAAGGAGTTGGATAATTTATTTCGAATTTGTCCCAAGTAATTTGTTGAACTTGTCAGGAAAGCGAAACCATAGAAACGCTATTATAGAACCAAGTCCAAAGAAAAGCATAAATGCTGTCATTGGACTTTTGTCTGTGCGCACCGTTTCAAAGTCAAGTAAAGTTGTTCGTTCGTTGTCGATTTGAAAAACTTCTGGTTCGTATTCGTTAACTTCACTTTTTCTAACCCAAACCTTAACTGTGTCTGCCCGTTTTAGTCCTTCTAATATTTTCTCATACTTCTCGTCAAGCCATTCGTCACCGATGTATTCTGAGATGTAAAATTTTTGTTGTCGTCCGTTTAAGTAAAAAATAAGTTCAGATTTTCTGCTGTCGTGTCCTTGTCCGTCTGTTACATAAGTGTCTGCGGAACGAAGCGTTCCTTTTATTTGTGTCAAGTTTGATTTAAAAGTCCAAATAGTCGGAAGTTGATAAATGCCGAAACCTATCAGCATAATACCAATTGTCAAAAGTCTATATTGATAATTTCTTGTCGACCAGTCGTATTTCTTTTTAGTCAAAATATTTCACGTTTTTGTCTGTTCGAATGTCGTCGGTTGTGTCGTCATAGCCTGACGGCTAACGTTTTGGCACTTGTCGCAGTGGCGGATTTCGGAGTCCCGCACTTGCGGGATCGTTACACCACAAAAGTTGATGCGAGGTTGAATGTTCAATTAACCACTTCTAAAGCCATTGAGCCAAGGGCCTGTTGGACGCTGGTTTTATTCTAGTCATTCTTCTTTTTTTATTCGAACTTTATATTGTGTAGGTTTCATAAGGAGCTGATTTTCAACTTCCCCACTTAATTCATAAAACTCTGCAAAATTATTTTCTTCGTCAAAATTGTAAACCCGATAAATACAATATTGATTTACATTCAAGCGCATAAAGTCAACCTCGTTTTCACTAAGATAGAAATGTGAATATTCGTTGCCCGTAGTAGTCTTTACTTCAATGAACTTTTCGTTGCCTGACTCGTCAAACGAATAAACGTCATAACCTCTTCCGTCTTGCACAATATCAACTAGTGCTGCTTTGTCGTGTAAATTTATTTCTTTTAAAAACTCTATCTCTCTTTGTTTTACTAATACTTCTCCTTTGTCTCCTAAATCCTTTTGTTCCTTTGCTTTTTCTTGAAAATCGACGTCAACACCTTTGAAGTCATTTTTTGTTTCAGGAATTGATTCGTAACCATCTTTTGGTTTGTCTTTTTTGATGAGTTTGTTTTTGAAAAGACTTGGCGGAATCTTTTCACCCCAAACTGCCTCAATAATTGCATCGTAGCGTTCAGTATGTTCTTGAACAAACTGAACACAAGTTTCAATTAGCGAATCCCAATTTTCGCTTATTAAGTCACCAAATTCGATTCCATTCCATTTAGCGGATGCAGGAATAAGTGATTTACAAAGTTCAATTTGATTTTGCGAAAGCTTAGAATCTCTTTTATCCTGACAGTCAATTTTGTAAATGAACGCTTCTGTCGTAGGAAAAGCATCTATTCCAAATGTGAAAAAAATATCTTTTCCTCTGTCAGTATTGCGAAATACTTTTACCCAAGTATAAGGTTTCACAATGGCTGCTTGAACATTCTCTCCATTTTCATTTTCTGCCCAACCTCTTTGGCTCCAATACTTCTTTCCTTCCAACTCAAAGCCTTGAAGTCGTTTTATAATTTCACGCCCCAAATGAATACTTTTTTCCCAAACAGTCGCCATTATGTAGTTCTTTGCCCTTATATGCTCGTCATCATTAGGATTGTACACTTTGTATTGCCAATGCTTAAAAAAATCTAACTCGTCCTGATTGAAAAAATTAATTTCATCATTTGCAACTATTTCGCTTGAAATTGATGCGAATTTTTGATAGTTCTCATTTTGTTGCCAAAATTTTCTGCATTCCTCTGCCTCACTAAAAGCAAATAAATCGTCTTTCAGTTTTTTGAAACTACCCCTGCCTAATTGTTCTGCAATTCTGTAAAAACCGTCTCCGTGGTCATTCTTATTCTTGTCTTTGTAAATTGCTAATGAGCTGAGTAATGGTCTTGGTGGTTGTTGGTTGTTTTCATATTCTGAAACCTGCCCTAAAACTTCACTTAACCGCTGTCTACCATATTCGGTGCTAGTGTCAATGTCCAAACCACAATCTTTTACAACATCGCTATAATAAAGGAATTTGTCTTTTTGTCTTGCTGCTTCAATTAAATATTGTCTAACTTTTGAGTTCATTGTTATTTATTGTAGTGTCGCTTTAAACTTGCCGCCAACGTTTTGCCGCTTGGCGTTCGTGCGGGATTTCGGAGTAAAAACAGTCAACCCAACACAAAAGCCCTATTGGAAAACTGCACTTGAATTTAACCACTTCGCACCGCATGACGCCAAACGGCTGTTGGCAGCTGGTGTTCTTGTCTTTATAAATAGTCTTGATGTCATAGAACTATTATTCGATCAGAAAACAGATTTATTAATTCGTCTTCAGTTGTCGTATTAGGAACTCCGATGCAAAGTAATCGTCTTGGTCTTGATATGGCTACATAAATCAGTCGTTGCTTTTCCGTTGGCATTGTTTCTTTTAAAACAAAATCTTTTAAGGAAATATTTTGACCTTTGCTGTCTGGACTCAATATCAGGAAAACTGAATCAAAGGTCATTCCTTTCACTTGATGTATTGTTGTAACGGGTATATTGTTGCCTTTAATCGCTTTCTTGAAGTATTTGGCTACAGGATTATCCAAAGTGGTTTTGTCAAAATCTGCTGTGTTCTTTTTCCTTATTTTAAAATCGGGTTCGGTTTCTAATTCCAATTCAATTTTTAAATATTGTTGGGTTTGAGTTGTCCAGTCCTTTATTGATAAATCAAATGAAGGCAAACATCTGATCAAATTAAAAATTGAAGCGTTTGTTTCTTTATCATTCTTTAGCTCAAGTTCCTTTTCCTTCATATCCGCAAAAGAAATTTCTGGAGAAAAAAGTCCAATAACCACTCGTCTAACTTTTTTGACTGCTTCTTTGATTTCATTTGACTGCAAGTGTATAAAGGATTCAATAAGAAGATATGGTAACGAAGTGTTCCAAGGTGAAAAATTGGTTTCCTTACCAAGAAGTGAATTTTTCAAAGTATTTCCTCTTACTAATATGTTATTGGAAACAAAGTTGTTCTCAACACAAAGATTTTCATATTTACCAACCGCATTTTCACAATTGGCAATGTCATATTTAATAATATGCAATGGTAAGTCGTCCGCGTTGTCAATAATAGGAACTATTGCTTTTTCTGAACTTCGTCTTAAGACACTAAAAACATCAATTATCATTTTTGTTGAACGCCTGTTTTCAGTCAAATAGATTCCTTGCCAGTTTGCTGTATCGTCAAACTTTTGAAGAAACAATTCAGGACTTGCATCTCTCCATTGATACAAGCATTGATAAGGGTCGCCTACTAAGTCAATATTTCCCAAGCCTTCGCTGTAAAGCATTTCCAAAATGGAATGTTGAATTTCAGAAGTATCCTGTGCCTCGTCAATTATTAGATAAGGGAATTTAGCCGCAAGATATTTTGCTAATCGTGGAAACTTTTTGAAAATATGTAAAGCGAAGAAAGCCGAATCACTTGTTTTGAGTAAACCATAGGAAAATTGAATTGACTTGACTGCTTTACCATATTTGACAAAATCAGCATCGGCAGATTTGTCATGTCCATCCCAAGCAATGCCATTGGAAGCTGTAAAGTCAATTTTACTTGGGTCAAACCGATGCAAAAGTGTTCCGAATTGTTTTTTTAAATTCAAATTTGAAAGAAAAATTCTGTTCAAATAATTCATGTCATCAATTATTCGATATCGTTTTCCCACATCCTTAACCTTGTGAGCAAATGGTAGTGTGATGTATGTATTTACAAAACTGTCAATTGTTGAAATGAGATGAGGGTAAGGCAGTGAAAATCCATTTATTTCTTTGAACTTTTCGGCTATTTCATTTTTTGCAACATTAGTAAAAGAGAGGCAAACGATTCCTGCATTTTTTGAATAGTTATTTTCCCAATTTTGAATTAGCGAATAAATTTTGTGCGCAACAGTCGTTGTCTTACCACTCCCAGGACAAGCATTGAGAATAACTTTCCCTGATGTCTGGATATAAACTTTCTGTTCATCAGATAGCATTATACTCATTTCGATTTGTAGTTTATTAAGTGAGTAAATGCCTTTTGAATATAATCAGGAACAACAAAGTTTGTTTTAGCAGTTTCAAGATTAGCCAATAAATAAATAGAAAATTTTTGTGCAAACTCTGCTTTGCTTGGCAATGCTTTCCAAATGAGAATTTGTAACTTGTGTAACTCTGCTTCGGTTATCTCATCTCCAATATATGAATCTAAATGTGCTTTTATTTTAGCGAACTTCTTTGCTATTGATATGTCTTGAGCTAAATATCTCCAAAGTATGTTGTCAGCAATTTGAGTTTTTGTTTTTGAAATGTTTGATTGAACAAGTGTAAATTCAAATGTTTTGTATGAGTAATTTAGATTGATTTTTTCGGGAACACTATCTATTAACTCCGAAATATTCCTAATTCTTGTTGATGGTGCAGCCGCTTTTATTTTTTCAAATAGTTCTTCAGCTTTGGAGAGATTGTCTTTAATGTTTTTGAAACTATATTCTGTGTTTTTTGATTCTGTGAACCTATCATCATCTGTCAGGATTGATAAAGGCATTGGAAGCGTCTTCAATTTATCAGTAGAATTGAACAAATAAATAAAAGGATAAAAAGATGTTCCGTCAGCGTTAAGAAGTTCAATTTTGTAATCATCTAATGATTGATTGAGAATTTTAGCGAACACTGGAACTAGAAGTTCTTCTGAAATTCCTTCAACAAATAAAACTCCCTTTGAAAAGAACAACTGAGATTTGGTAACATCAATATATCGTTCCAATTGTTTCTTTCTATTTAAAGCATCGTCTGTAAAAGCGTCCTCGTCTTCTTCTTCAACTTGAATTGCTTCTCTGCCCTCAAAACACTGATTCAAGTTTATCGCTACATGGTTTTTGGATAAATGAATCAAATTATCAAGCGGAACCTTAGAAGTAAGAGTTGGTGAGTGTGTTGTAATAAAAAGCTGTGAATTGTCTTGATTGTTCGTTTGCTTTAGGAAATCAAATAAGTTCAATTGTAGCTGTGGATGTAGATGTGCTTCGGGTTCTTCAATTAGCAAAGTGTAATGAGAAGTTTTGTCGTCTTTCAATTGTTGGTTTATGTCTCCTAAAACTGTTGCTATATAAATGAGATTATTAAACCCTAAACTGTTCTGCTTTAAATTGAAACCTTCTCCTATGAGTGTTCCCGTGTCATGCGGCAGATAAGGCTTAATAATGTTTACAATATATTCTGCTTTTGATTCTTCAATTCGTAAACCGATTTGATTCTCTATACACTTCTTGTAAATATTAGTAAGGTTGGTGTTTATTGCTTGTTGTGAATCAGTAACTTCTTTTTGTTTTAATAATTCTTCATTTGCAGTTTTCATTAGTGCCTCATAACTGGCTTGGCTATTATTTTTTTCAACTTGACGATTTATTAAACTTCCTAAAATGTTGTTACGATTAGTTAGTAAATCTCTCGTGCTATCTCTTAAAGCTCCTAAGTAGTAATGAATAAAATATTGGAAAGTTGCACTTTCTGCCCTTTGTCCTTCAACTTCGCCTGTATAATAACTAAACAAAACCTTTTGCTTTTCCTTCTTGTAAGAAATGGTAATTTTCGCAAAGTCCTCTTCCTCTTTGTCACCTAATACTACATATTCGTAAAATGCTCCTTTCTGGTTGGTTGTTAGGTCTTTAAATTCGTATGCAATTGTAATTACGGATTCACCCAAATAAAAATCATCAACTGTTACATACAGTTCTCTTTGTTGGTCTCCCAAATTGTAAAGCAGTCTTATTGCATCAATTAATGAAGTTTTGCAACCGCCATTTTCACCAATAATTACATTGATGTCTTTCTGAAAGTTTACATCAAGTTTTTTTATGCCTTTGTAGTTCTCTATATGGATTGATGATAAATACATATTTCAGTTAATATTGTCGTTACGGTTGTGTCATTTACACTTGCTGCCAACGTTTTGGCGCTTGGCGTAGGCGGGGATTTTAGCACTAAACTTCATTAGATGCACAAAGCTCAAATTTAGCGCTTCACTGTCATAGAAGAACGAAACCCTCGCTTTTGCAAAACGGCTGTTGTATGCCGTTTTTCTTATTCTGGTAATACTCGATGTAGCCATTGTTTTGCTTTTGTTAAGTCGTCTTTGTCCAAATATGATTTAACCTGCTCTATGTTGTATTTCAAACTTGTTACTTTATCTTTTTTTGTCTGTGGGTCATTCCAACTAGTTGATAGCTGTGAAACTGCATAGAAGAAACCTTTTTGAATATCGTCACCATAATAGTTAAGTCCTGTTAAAAACAATTCCAATTCATAGGAGTCAAATGGGTAGTCTTTTGAAGCATTCCAAGCTTTCATTAAACGTATTATCGGTCTTACAATTGAGTTGTACTTTGTATTAGCTTCCGTCAATTTATTTTTTACATCATTTGGGTCAGTTGTCTGCCAACCACCACCTTTACTCGGAATATAAAGACTTGAAGTCCAAAAACTAGTTTCTTCTTTTGCTGGAACTAAGTCATAATTAATGTGACCTAAACGAATTGTAACCGTTGGAAAAGATTTAACTACTTCTGAGCCATATTTGTCTTTGTAGTATTTGTCTGCAAAATTTTTCAACCACGCTCGGTAAGTTTCTGGTGTTCTTTCGTATTTCGTTGTGTTAAAAACGACCATTAAGTCTATGTCTGAATTATTGTCAAATGTTCGTGGAAGTATTGTATCTCTATCATACGAACCAAAAACGAAACGTTTTTTAATCAAGATTCCAAGTTCTTTGTCTAGGTTTCCTAAAAGCCCATCCAAGGAACGATTAATTTTTTCAACCTCTTTTGAGTCGTTTTTTAAATAATACCTAGATGATAGGTCTCTTAGATATGAATTTATTGAAACTGCCATTTCTTAAAGATTTAATTCTTTTTCTGTATATTCTTCTTCTCCATTTTCTATGCCTTTTTTTGCCAAATCATAGTCAGAGTTATTTGTAGGATATGTTTCCGCCTCAATATTTATAGCTTCTATTTCGGTTGCGATATTCTCAATCCTAGATATTACATCTTCGTTTGTAATTACATTGTCAGCTAGATAACCTTGAAGTCTGTCGCACTTTTTCATAATTGCTAAATATTTGTTTCCAACACGTCTGTGTCCTTCGACTCTCTTCTGTAAGTTTAGATAAGTCTGAAAACCACTCAAAAGTGCTGCAATTAAGGCTAGTACTAACGGTACATATTTTACCCAATTAGATGCTCCATCCGTAATTACATAAAAAAGTATTGAGCCAGTTAAAATATTTATTACAACCAAAGGGACACCAATACGATAATGATTTTTTTCATTCCTGTCAGCAGCATTGAAATGTTTCTTTTTACCGTAAAGGGCGTCAACTTTAATTCTCCTAAGTTTGTCTGTTGTGTTATTCATTTTTGCTGTTAGTTTGTTTATGTCTGTTTGTCTAAAATGGCATACAACTACTTTATTTCCGCACCTAAGGTGCGGTTATGTGGCTTAAAGGTACACCTCTTAATTAAATATCCTAATGATCTAATGGACTTTTAATCATGCCAATATGCTTGGTGCTGACATGCGAATAAATTTCAGTAGTCTTAGTACTTGCATGCCCTAGCAGCTGCTGAATAAATCTTATGACTGTTCCTGCTTCCAACAAATGCGTAGCAAAGGAATGCCGAAACCAATGGAGTGTCGGACGCTCGAGTACGTTGGCCTTAATACAAGCCTTTTGTAACACTTTGCGCAATGACGCCGCGGAGTATTTCGCTCCATACTGTCCTTCGAATAAATAATCTTTCGGCTTGTACTCCTTGAAATAATTTCTTAATAAAAACAAGATCTTTTGACTCAACATGACTATCCGGTCTTTCTTTCCATTGCCTCCTCACTTCGCGTTTTAAAAAAAGAGAAAAAATAGACAGGGCCTGGGCCTGGGCTTGGGCGCTAGGGAGTGAGGGAGTTATTTAATTGATTCAATGTTTCATTGGTTAATTGGATTTAAATGTTCAGTTAAAAAAATGAAGCAATTAAGCATTGAAGCAGTGAAACAGTTTCGGCCCGTGGCTTGGGCGCTAGGGATAGTAACGGAAATCCTTTTTTGAGCGAAGCGAAGAAAAGATTGGAGTGGATAGCCCGGGCCGTTAGGCAGCGCGAAAAAGAGTTGAGGAGTTGAGGAGTTATATACTTGATTCGTCTACTTTGCAAGTGGGAAGGCACTTTACTTCGAAGTTCACTGAATTGGCAATGTAACATATTTCGTGCGCTTTGTGATGCAATTCGATGGCTCTTTCCACCATACTTTCCTCCGCAACATGAAAGGTTGGATTCAAGGTTACTTCTTTGAATTTTCCGCCTCCACGGGCCTCTTCAATCATAATACCTGAAGCATTGTCGACGTATGTTGTAATCACTATCCCTTCCAATGAGCAGAGGTACAAATAGGAAAGCATGTGGCAGGATGAAATAGCAGTCACCAATAAATCTTCAGGGTTCAGCTTTGATTTGTCGCCGACGGCAGCGTTATCAGTTGTAAGAAATAATTCCGGTTTTCCCTCAATAGAAATAGTGTGGCCGCGGTCATAAGTTCGAACATTTTTAGTTCCGTCACCATTGTTGCCTGTCCATACTGCGGTTAGTTT
>OFDC01000101.1_pt1 | contig 97224 bp, 94 predicted proteins | sample 1520941 | NCBI WGS metagenome assembly OFDC01 (sample SAMEA94258168, study PRJEB24077) | hot springs metagenome | biome: Aquatic biome; feature: Water | place: India | collected 2012-12-06 | depth 5 m
AGAAACGACGCCAGACCATAGGCCCGACGCCGCACTGATTTCCTCGTGGTAGTGGAAATCTAGCGCGAGCTTTGGGTCCGTTCAACCGGCAAATGCTTTTGCCGGAATGAAATTTTGCACGCCTCACGGTCTGGTGTCGCCCTTTAAAGGAACGACACATCATGGAACTCACGACCGGTGCCATCCTGCGCCGTATTACTGAAACGCCGCTCTCCACGGCGGCGCACAAGCTCGCGACGATCATCCTCGACGGGATCGCCTGGAAGGATGGCTACAACGGCCTGGAGCGCGGAACGGCCGCGTTCACGCTGGCGCATCTGGCTGAGAAGATGGGGGTTTCGCGGCAGCATCTGAGTCTCTTGCTGGCCGAATTGGCATCCTCGGCCCTTGGGCTCTTGCGGTGGAAGCCACACGGCAAGTTCGCCCCATGGCTCTTCCGCTTTGGTGCGGTGGATAACCTTGCGCCCGAGCCAGATCATGTGTCGGCTACAGGTGACACATCACTATCTAGAGAGTCTAAGAACAAAATGATGTTCGCTGGGAAGATCGAAATTGGGGCTGCATCCAACGTCCACCGAACGCCCTGGGGCGATCTGATCAAGGCGGCGTAGACCGCCTTGCCCTGCTGGAATGTCGATACCCAGGTTATCTGGGACGCATTCCGATCTTTTAACCAGGTAAGAGGCAACGCCGAAGTGCCGGCCGGGTACTTGTTGGGCTTCATGCGGAAGTGGCGGGCGACGAAACCCAACCAGGCAACTGCGGGCGAATTGCGCCGCATCGCTGGCCACAATCCGACGCCTCAGGAGAAAGCAATTCTTGATTTGATCAAGGCGGCCCCCATAACCAACCGGCACTTCCATGCCTCCGATCTACGCCGCGCCATCGGTTCGGCCGCCTATGCTGCACGGGTGATCGCAATCTCGGCCCAACACGGCTGCTCAACGTTCACGGCGACACTGGTTGTGCATGGTCAGGCGGTTCTGGAAGGCGAGATCACGCGTTGAACCACGAGACGAGAACGCAAGGCAGTGCTCACCACCACACCGGGTCCGAGAGGCGCGGGCTTGAAATCCCAAATCGGTTGTCTTACGTTTTCAGAAACGATCAGCAGAAAGTACGACAGTGCCCGAGACCGCCACTTTGTCCTCGAAATTCCAGATCTCGATCCCCAAGGCGATCCGCTCGGCCCAGCACTGGGAGGCAGGGCTTACCTTTGCCTTCATTCCGAAAGGTACGGGTGTCCTGCTGGTGCCAGTCCCCAAACGCGAGGCGTTGAAGGGCCTTGCGCGTGGGGCTGTGCCAACGGAATATCGTGACCGGACTGACCGCTTCTGATGGTCCTGGTTGACACCTCCGCCTGGATCGAATGGCTGATCGGCTCAAGCACTGCGGACCGGCTCACCGAGCATTTGCCGCCGCAGTCCGACTGGCTGGTGCCGACCATCGTCCAATTGGAACTTGCTAAGTGGCTGACCCGTGAATTGGGTGAAGACAAGGCGGATCAGGTGATCGCTTTCACCCAGGTCTGTCAGGTCGTCCCGCTTGACACCGAGATTGCCCTTGCGGCGGCCGAAGCCTGCCGTTCCCACAAGCTGGCCACTGCCGATGCGATCATCGTCGCAACCGCGCGTTCCCGCGGCGCGGCGCTCCTGACCTGCGACGCTCATTTCGAGGGGCTGCCAAGTGTGACCTACATCCCGAAGTCCGACAGCTGAAACAGGGGCGCAACGTCACGCTGCTTTCCACATGCGGAACCGACCCTGCCCGGTCACTTCGCGTACCCGGATGCCGAAAAGCGGCAATACGATGCAAGGTTGAACCAAGCGGAGGAGGCAGTCGCGAAACTGGCGCAGCAACTGCCGGCCGTGCGCCAGGGAGGGGCAAGAGGGCAGGGACCGGAAGCGTCTTCCGAGCCGAAGCCGGTGTTGCGAGCGCCGTTCCGGCGTGCCGCTGTGTCGCTGGCACCGCCACCGACACCGATCAACCTGGACTTGGCCGTACTTGGACAAACTGAGGAAGGCCGTCTTGCGGTTCAGAAGGCAGTCCTGAAAGCTGAGGATATCATCGCGGGGTATCGAGCGGTGGCAGGTGGCTGAGATACGGCACAATTAATATCTGCTGTCCCGGGCGCCCGGCTGCTTCCTCCGGCGCTGCCACTGTGGAGGTTTCCAAATGCCTGTTCAACTGGGAAGTCGGAGGAACTTGCCGCCGCAAAACAGCAAGGGGGCGGCCTCGGGGCAGCGTGATATGCTTGTCACCCGTCCTATGAACAGGGTGTGGTCGCCCGCTTCAACCTCTTGCGCCACTTCAGCTAGGAAGACTGACGCCGCGCCCGGCACCACCGGCAACCCCTCGCGCCGCTCCAGCACTCCGGCCAGTTCGGGGTTGTGGCGGCCAGCGAAATGCCAAGCCAGCGCCTCCATGTCATCAGCCAGCACATTGACCGCATAGCGCCCCGAGGCGCGGATCCGCCCCAGCATCCGCGCATTGCGGTCCAGCGAGATCGAGATCAGCGGCGGATCGAGCGAGACCGACATGAAGGCATTGGCAGTCATGCCATGGTCGCCCTCGTCCGAGCTGGTGGTGATGACGGTCACGCCGGTGGCGAAACTGCCGCAGGCTTCGCGCATCGTGCGGCTGTCGAAATCAGTCATGATGGTCCTCGTTGAAACGCAGATCCTCGGTCAGCGGCAGGATGCCGGGGCTGCCGAACATATGTGGCGCGCGCAGCAGCGGCGCGGCAGCCTCGGCGCGACCGGTGGCGCACAGCGCCCGGATCCGGGTGGATGAAATCCGCTCGCCCTCGGAGCAGGTGATGGTCGGGGCCGGGGTGACAGGAAAGTGCCGCGCCAAGAGCGCAAGGTCGCCGGACTGGCGGGCGCCGAAGCGGAAGTCTTCGCCAATATGGATGCGCTGCGGGTTGATCCGGGCCAGATCTGCCAAGAAATCCAGCGCCGGGCGGGCGGCATATTGGGCGGTGAAAGGCGCCACCACGATCCAGTCCGAACCCAGAGAAGCCATCAGCGCAAGCCTCTGTCGCAGCGGGATCAGCGCCTTTGCACGGCCGAAAAACACCTTGGGCAGGGGGTCAAAAGTCCAGAGGACCGAAGGCAGACCCCGTTCGCGGGCCTCGGTCACTGTGGCATTGATCAGTGCCTGATGACCGCGGTGCACCCCGTCAAAGGCCCCGATGGCCAGAACCGAGCCGGGCAGGTCCAGCTGACGGTCACTGACGATACGGGTGGTCAAGCCGGTAAAATCCAGTCCCATTTGCGCCCTCCCCTCAGGGGCCGGGCAACCCGCATGCGGGACGCCCGGCCAGTTCCGTCAGCCCTGGAAGCCCGTTTTCAGGCGGTTCACGTCCCAGGGGTTGATCAGATCGGGCGCGGTCCAGCCGTCCAGGTCATATTCCGACATATAGTCGCGCACGATGCCGTGCAGCGCCTCCATCTCGCCGGTTGCTTCGGCGGTCAGCATGGTCTCGATGCGGATGTTCTCATAGTTGCCGGCGTAGTTCGTCTCATAGAGCTCATGCCGTCCGCCGAATTCCGACCCCATCGCATCCCAAAGGAGCTTGAGGAGCTTGACCCGGTCAATCGCCACCATCCCGTTCGAACCGCGCACGAAGCGGTCAAGGTAGGGGCGCACCGCCTCGCTTTGGAAGTCCAGCGCCGAGGATGGCAGATAGATCAGCCCCGAGGCGACATGGCGTTCGATCAACTCCTTGATGCGGCTATAGGCCATGGGCGCGAAGATCCTGCTGGCCAGACCGTAGTTCATATTTGGCAGCACATAGCCGTCGGTTCCTTGCCACGGTACCGGGCTTTTCACCATCGCATCCGAGATGGCCCAGAACATGTTGCGCCAGCCCAAGACCTCGCCGACCGCGGTTTGCGGCCCGCGGAAGGTGCGCGATCCGGTCGCCTCAAGCGCCATCGAAAAGAGGCCCGAGATGAAATCCAGCTTCACGGCCAGACGCGTGGCGCCATGCAGCGTGAAGCGCGGAACGAAGCCCGAGGCCGGGAAGAAGGCGTTGATCTTCTCGATATCGCCGTAAACGAAGATATTCTCCCAAGGCACCAGCACCTTGTCGAAGACCAGGATGGCGTCGTTCTCATCAAGACGCGAGGACAGCGGATAGTCGAAGGGCGTGCCCATGACGGCGGCGTTCAGCTCATAGCTGGCGCGGCTGATCAGCTTCACGCCGGGGCTGTCCATTGCGGCGGTGAAGATCAGGGCGAATTTCTTCTCTTTGATCGGGATGCCGTAATGGGCGATGAAGTTGTAATGCGTCAGCGCCGATCCGGTAGCCACCACCTTCGCGCCCGAGACGATCAGCCCCGCGTCGGTTTCCTTCTCAACCTGCATGAAGACATTGCCGGTCTCTTCAATCGGCAGATGGCGGTCGATCGGCGGGTTGACGATGGCGTGGTTCCAGTAGTCCAGCCGGTTCTGGGTGCGGTTGTACCAAGCCTTCGCATTCTCGGCATATTCGCCGTAGAAGCCGGAATTCGCGCCCAGGGTGCCTAGGAAGGCCGCCTTGTAATCGGGCGAGCGCCCCATCCAGCCATTGGCCACCCTTTGCGTGGCGGCGATGGCATCGCGGCCAGCGATCAGGTCTTCGGCCGATTTCGAGCCCTTGAAGAACGGATGCGTCCAGCCGCCGCTGCCGGTATCGGTGGGGCGGCCAAGGCTGGCCTTCTCGGCATGCAGCTTGTCATACCAGCGTGCCACCATCCGCGACGAGTTGCGGAAAGCGGGGTGGCTGGTCACATCCTTGACCCGCTCGCCATGCACATAGATCTCGCGACCGTCGCGGATGCTGTCGAGGAATTGATTGCCGGTATAGGGCGCGAGCGTCGCGCCAGTCTGGTCTTTCATCGGAACCTCCCTGCGGCAGATGCCGCTCTCCATAGCGGTAATCTTGGCAGCCAAGCGGCGCCCATCGGAAGGTATCGGATCATACCGTGCAGTTTTCCGGTAATGCCGGAAAGCTGGCGGAGAACTCGGATCTGAAAGGCAGTAGATGAAGACAATCCGGAAAATCGGCACGGTATTGCGGCAATTCACCGCCACGCAGCCGGAACACAGCACCACCGACCTGTCGCGGGCAATCGGCAATTCGACCAGCGGCACCCATGATCTGGTCGACGGGCTGGCCGGGATTGGGTTGCTGAGCAAGGTCGAGCGCGGGCGCTATCGCCTCGGGCCTTTGGTTGCCACGCTGTATCGGGCGCTGGATGACAGTTCTGCGCTGGCCGAGGCCGCGCGTCCGGTGATGCAGATGCTGGCGGCTCTGTTGCACAAATCGCGTGAGGGATTCATCTTGTGAATCCAGCGTGGTAGCTGGGCGTCATGAGCAGACCCACACCCGCGACCTACAAGACCCGGAACTGGCCAGCCTATAACCAAGCGCTCAGGCGCCGGGGCTCGCTGACGATCTGGTTCGACCCCGCCATGACCTGGGCGGCAGCGCCGACCGGCAAGCGCGGGCGGCAACCCGACTACAGCGACGCCGCCGTCCAGACCTGCCTGACGATGAAGGTCCTCTTCGGCATGGCGCTCCGGCAGACGACCGGCTTCGTCGAGAGCCTTCTGCGGCTGATGGGTCTGGGCTGGGCCGTGCCCGACTTCAGCACGCTGTCGCGACGGCAGAAGACCCTTAAGGTGAACATCCCCTACCGCGGCTCGGACGGCCCGCTGCACCTGCTAGTCGACAGCACGGGCATCAAGGTCGAGGGCGAAGGGGAATGGAACGCCCGCAAGCATGGCGGCACGAAGCGGCGGGTCTGGCGCAAGATTCACATCGGGATCGACGAGAAATCACTGGAGATCCGCGCGGCCGAGTTCACCACCAGCGACGTAGGCGATGCGCCTATGCTGCCCGAACTGCTCGACCAGATCCCGCCTGAACAGCAGATCGCAAGCGTCACCGCCGATGGCGCCTTCGACACACGCAAGTGCCACGATGCCATCGCCGCTCGAGGGGCCGCCGCCATCATACCACCCCGAAAGAATGCCAAGCCGTGGAAGCCCGACACCCCCGGCGCCATCGCCCGAAACGACATCCTGCACACATCAAAGCGTGTCGGTCGAACCATCTGGCGACGATGGAGCGGGTATCACCGACGAAGCCGTGCAGAGACCAAGATGCATTGTGTGAAACTGCTGGGGCAGCGCCTGTCCACCCGGGACTTCGACCGTCAGGTCGCAGAACTCCAAGTGCGCGTTGCCGTCCTGAACGGCTTCACTGCGCTTGGCATCCCTGTCACGGAAGCTGTGGGATAAGTCTGTCTGGGGAAAGGGGAGCCTCGGCCCTCAGCTTATTTGTGCAACAGAGCCCAGTTGGGTGGCCGTGAACGCCCGGCGCTTTACGAAACCTTCCAGGCGGGCGCACACTTGGAACGGATGCTGCTGCGAGATTTTCCCTATCTGCGGCATCGCAGAAAGCTGGTGCAAGACGCCGCGCTGCATCCCCATCGGAACCCGTTCGAAGGGCGTTTGCACCGGGGAGGGGCCTGAATGCTGTCTTCTGCAGACTCGCTGGCGGCCGTGGCTTGTCGGCATCGCACTTAGCGCGACGCCGGGTCCGTCAATGCTTTATGTGCTGTCGCGCACGGTGGGGCAAAGCCGGGCGGCGGGCATCGCGTCGGCATTGGGCCTGTGCCTGGGCGGGGTGGTTCTGGCCGTGGCAACGGCACTTGGGCTGGCCGCCGTGTTCGCGGCCTTTGACGGATTGGTGACGGCCCTACGCTTTGTGGGCGCGGCCTATCTGGTATGGCTGGGCATAGGCATGACCCGTGACGCCCAATGCCGCGCGAAGGCCAGCTATGCGGCACAAGACATGCGCGTTCGACCCTTGACGCAGATCATGTGGCAGGGGGTTCTGGTCGAGGTGCTGAACCCCAAGACGGTGCTGTTCTTCGCACTGTTCCTGCCACCCTTCATCCCGTCCGAAGCAGCAGAGGCGGGCCAACTGGTCGTTGCGGCGCAACTGCTGATCCTGGGGGCACTGGTGCCGCTGACGGCGGTTCCTTCCGATGTCTTCGTGGCGCTGATGGGCGGCGCGATGACACGGACCTTGAACGAAAGCCGCCGCGCGCGCGTGGCGATGTCATGGATCGGCGGCTCTATCCTGATCGGAATCGCGGCCAGCCTGGTCTGGCAGGCACTTGCTGCCGGCGGAGCCTGATAACTGATTGCCGCCGTCGGCATTTCCGAAGCGCGCCGCTTCGCAGTAAGCAGGGGCAAACACCCGGAGCGATTGATGGACAGCTTCACCATTACAATCCCAAGACTGATGACGCAGAACCTGCTTTTGCGGGAATACCGGGAATCCGATTTTCCCGAGTTTTCAGCGTTTTATCAGACCGAACGGTCTCGCTTCATCGGTGGGCCGCTGACGGCAGAGATGGCATGGCGCGGGCTTGCAACGCATCTGGGCCACTGGGCCCTGCGCGGTTATGGCTTCTGGGCGGTGGAAGAGCAGGCCTCAGGCCGCTTTTGCGGCCATGTCGGGTTGTGGTTTCCCGACGGGTGGTATGAGCCTGAAGTGGGCTGGGTGCTGATGGGCCATGCCGAAGGGCGCGGCATCGCGCTTGAGGCGGCGCTGGCTGCACGGACATATGCCTATGACAGTCTGGGTTGGTCTACCGCAGTCAGCATGATTGACCCATCCAATTCGCGATCAATCCGTTTGGCGCAGCGAATGGGCTGCAGCCACGAGGGCCTGTTCCAGCATGTCCGGCTGGGCCCGATGGAGATATGGCGCCACCCGTCCGCGCGGACATTGGCGACAGGCCAGGAAAAGGAGGCAAGCTGATGCCCAAGGCGCAAAGCGAAGCGATCGTTCATATTGACGATCACCGGTTCAAGGTTACGGAATGGCGGTTTGCACCGGGGGCGGAAACCGGCTGGCACATCCACGGTCATGACTATGTGATCGTGCCGCTGACCCACGGGACGCTGCGGCTGGAGGAGCCAGGCGGTGCCACCCGCACCGCCGTTCTGACCCAGGGACTGCCCTATTCCCGGCGCGAGGGGGTGAGCCACAACGTCATCAATGCCGGCGCCGAACCGCTGGCGTTTCTTGAGGTCGAGACGGTGGCAGATGCCCTCTCGCATCGCCGTCACAAAACCCTGGTCCGCTTCATGGCAGCCTGGAATGCGCGCGACGTTGAGGCGTTGATGGACTGCATGGCGGACGACTGCGCCTTCCACGCCTCGGCCGGACCCGAGGCCGAGGGGCGGCGGTTCATCGGTCGCGCCGCGGTGCGCGCCTCTTACGCCGCGATGTTCGAGACATTTCCGCAGGCCGCCTGGACCGCCGACAGCCATCATGTGTTCGGCGATACGGGCGTTTCCGAATGGCGTTTCATCGGCACGAACACGGCCGGAGCAGCGGTTGATGTTCAGGGCTGCGACATCTTTCGCTTCGACGGCGATCGCATCGCGCTGAAAGACAGCTATCGCAAGGCCCGCACCTAAGCCTTGCGATTGTAGCGGATGAACGGCGTGACCTGGGCAATCCGGTCATACAACTGCCGCGCAGTCTGGTTGAAATCCTGCGTCAGCCAGTAGACGGCAGGCGTGCCGTTGGCGTCGGCAGCGGCATAGACCGCCTCGATCAGCGCCCGACCCACGCCCTGCCCGCGCACCGACGGATCGGCATAAAGGTCCTGCAGGTAACACACGTTCTCGATCTTCCAGCAGTGGCGGTGGAACAGGTAATGCACCAGGCCGACCGGGCGGCCATCCGACACTGCCAGCAAGCCATTGAAATCCTGCGGATCATCGCCAAGAAGCCGGGCGAAGGTGCTGTCATACACCGCCTGCGGAACGCTGGTCTTGTAATGCTCAAGGTATCCGGTCCAAAGCCGCGCCCAGTCGGCACGATCCTCGGGGCGAAGCGGGCGGATGGTCAGGTTTGTCATGGTCCCTCGTGCAGCGGTGAAGGCGGTGGCAGGCCCAGAAAGCGGTGCAAGGACCGCCCCAGATCCTGTGGGCGATAGCCGCGCCCGATGAAGACGATCCGATTGTCCAGCCGCGCGTCCCCCTGATCCGGCAGGATTTCGGGCGATTGCACAACCTTGCGCACGGTTTGCAGCAAAAGCCGTCCGGCAGGTGTGCGGACAACGCCCTTGACGCGCACCAAATCATCGCCGCGCGCGTGCAACAGCGCCGACAGCCACAGCGTGAACGCCGCCCAGTCCAGCCCGTCGGGAATGGCAACCTGCGTTGGTCGGATCGGCCCGCGCTGATCGTCAAATCCCAGCGGGGGCAGCAAAGCGGGCTCCGTGTCAGCGGGAAGGAACGGCAGCGGCACCGCTTCGCCAAGGGTGGCCGCCGTGACGGCAGCGTGGCCGTTCAGCAAGGCCAACGACGCGCGCAAGGTGGCCAGCGCGGTGGGGGGACAGGCATCGGTCTTGGTCAGGATCAACCGGTCCGCCGCCTCCACCTGCTGCCGCCCCAAGGGTTCGGTCGTCAGCTGGGCCATTGCGTGCAAGGCGTCGACGGCCACGATCGTCTCATCAACGACAATGTGGTTCACCAGCACCGGATCGGCCTGGATCGCTTGCAAGATGGCGCCGGGATCGGCCAACCCGCTGGTTTCCAGAATGATCCGTTCCAACCTGGGCGCGTCAACCGAAATCCGGCTGCGGGCATCACAAAGGCTGCGCAGCGCCGCAATCAGGGCGCCGCGGCCGGAACAGCAGCAGCACCCGCCCGACAGCAGCGTCATCCCGTCGGCGCCCGACAGCAGCGCATCGTCCACCGGCACTTCGGCAGCCTCGTTTACCACGACATGCACGCGCGGTCCAAAGGCGCCAAAGTGCAACTGATGGCGCAACCAGGTTGTCTTGCCAGACCCCAGATAGCCGCCAAGCAGCGTCAGCCGAAGGCGGGTGTCAGCCATCCAGATACCGCGGGTCCAGCGGGTCTATCGGCTGTCCGGCCAATCGCTCGGCCTCGGCCCACAGGTCATCAAGCGTTTGCACGATGGTCTGCGCGCCGGACAGGGTTCCGACCTGGATACCCGGCACAACCCCGCCATCATGCGCCGACAAGCCGTAAGGCTTCAGCACGGCATTCAGCAAGGCCGCGCGGTGAAAGCGGGCGCGCAAGCGGTCGCCGGGGCTGGCGGCACCGGCGTCTGTCCAGTGTCCGGGGGCAGCAGGGTTGCCACAGGCGTTGCACATGGCCGCACTCCGCGAAAGGGGCCGAGGGGCGGTGTCCGCCCCCCGGCGCTGAACGTCAGATCACCTCGGGGCGTTTACCGCCGCCGAAAGGATACCGCTTGCGGAAATCGTTGGCGATGTCCTCGAACGTCGCCCATTCCACGCCCGAATGCTTGCTGATGTATTCGATCAGGCGCTCCAGCATCAGCAGCACTTGCGGGCGGCCGGCCACATCCGGGTGGATGGTAAAGGCGAAGACGGCGTAGTCCATCTCACGATACACCCAGTCGAACTGGTCGCGCCACAGCTCCTCGATGTCGCGCGGATTGACGAAGCCGTGGCTGTTCGGCGACTTCTTCATGAACATCATCGGCGGCAGGTCATCGACATACCAGTTGGCCGCGATGTCGACCAGGTCGATCTCCTTGCCGTGCTTCAACGGGTGCATCCAGTCCTTGGCCGACTTGGAATAGTCGATGGTGTTCCAGCTGTCGCCGACGCGCGCATAGAACGGCTGGAAGTCGCGATACCCCTGGCTGTGGTCATAGGTGAAGCCGTGCTTCAGCAGCAGCGCGGCGGTCGAGTTCGACATTTCCCACCACGGCGCCACATAGCCGCGCGGCGCCTTGCCGGTCAGGCCCTTGATCAGGTCGATCGACTTGACCAGGACGTCTTCCTCCTGCGTCGGCGTCATCGCGATGGGGTTTTCGTGCAGATAGCCGTGGGCGCCGACCTCGTGACCGTCCTTGACGATCATTTCCATCTCTTTCGGAAAGGTTTCCAGGGAATGCCCGGGAATGAAGAAGGTGGTGCTGAGGTCGTATTTCTTGAACAGGCGCAGCAGGCGCGGCACGCCAACCTCGGTTGCGAAAATGCCGCGCTGGATGTCCGAAGGGCTGTCGCCGCCGCCATAGGACCCGATCCAGCCCGCCACCGAGTCGATGTCGGTGCCGAAAGCGCACATGATCTTCTTGGTCATCCGTTATCCTCCTTCTTCATCAGTTCTGGGGCAGGGTCATTCCCGCCCCTTCGGTTCAGGGCGGCCTCAGCCGCGAATGGTCTGTTCCAACGCCAGTCCGGCCGACAAAAGCGGCAGGTCGCGCCCGTGGCTGGCGCAGATCATCAGGCTGGTCGGCATGCCGTCGCTGTCGGTGCCGTTGGGGATGGCCAGTCCGCACCAGTCCAGAAAGTTGCCAAGCGCGGTGTTCCGCAGGGTGCGGAAGTTGTGGTGAAAGAACACCTCGACATCCGCCTCCAGCGGGGCGATCGGCATGGCCACACTGGGCGTGGTGGGGCAGATCAGCAGCGCGTCGCCCAGAATGTCGCCGACTTCGGCAATCAGGCGACGGCGGTGACCCAGAAGGCGAACCAGGTCCACTGCAGTCATCCTGTCGGCCATGCGAATGCGGCGCACCACGCGGGGGTCGATCCGGTCGGCATCGGGGCCGTTCAGTCGGTCCCAATGGATATCCAGCGCCTCGGCCGAAGCCAGGGGGCCAAGCCGGGCAATCACTTCGGTTGTCTCGCGCAGTTGCGGCAGGGCGATCCGGCGGACACGCGCACCGGCAGCGGCCAGACGGGCCAGCGTGGCATCAAAAGCCTGGGCAACGGCGGGATCCAGATCGTCCAGCATCACCGTGTCGGGAACAACGAAATCCAGCCCTGCGGGATCGGCGGGGCGGGCCTGAGGCTGCGCCAGGCCGCGCAGCGCGGCGTCTGCCAGCACACAGTCGTTCACCGTCTGCGCCAGCGGGCCCAGCGTGTCCAGCGTCGGCGACAGCGGGAACACGCCGGCCATCGGGTGATGCCTGGTTGATGTCTTGTAGCCGACCACGCCGTTGAAGGCCGCAGGAATGCGGATCGACCCGCCGGTATCGGTGCCGATGGACAGTGGCACGATCCCCGCCGCCACCACCGCCCCGCTGCCCGACGACGACCCGCCGGGCGACCGGTGGGTTGCCGCGTCGCGCGGGTTGCGCGGCGTTCCGTAATGCGGGTTCAGCCCGATGCCGGAATAGGCGAACTCGGTCATGTTGACGGTGCCGATGCTGACCAACCCCGCCCGCATCGCCGCAGTCACCAGCGCAGCGTCTGCCGCGGCGGGCGGGGCATCGCGCAGCACGGCAGAGCCTGCCGTGGTGACCGTGCCCTTCAGGTCGAACAGGTCCTTCCAGGCCAGTGGCACGCCATCCAGCAGGCTTGCCGGATTGCCCGCACGCAGCCGTTCGCGCGCGGCGCGGGCCTCGGCCTCGGCGCGGGCACACGTTTGCCGGACGAACAGCGCCGCGTCGCCATGGGCAGAAATGCGGTCGAACACCTCGGCCACCAGATCGACGGGGTCGCGCGTTCCGGCGCGCAGGTCATGCGCAAGCTGGCTGGCGGTCGGCATCGTCATGGTATGCCTACTGCACGATCAGCGTGGCGTCAGAGGGCTGCCACGCCACCACCGCAGGGCTGCCGGCCGAAAGGGTATCGCGATACTTGTCGGCATGGCCTTCCAGTGTCACCGCCTCACCGTTCGGCAGCACCAAGCCGATCTGCAGGATATGGCCCACCAGTTGCAGCCGCGTGATGGTGCAGGGCACCATGTTGCTGCCCCCCTTCTCGCGGATTTCCGCCTCGGGCAGCGCGGCAGGCAGGACGTGCATCGCTTCGGCCGGCAGCACGATGGAAGCCGGGCGCCCGATGGTTGGCACGGAGGCGGGGGCGTCGGCTGTCAGCGGGCCAAACGCAGTGTCGAGCGTGATCTGCGCCCCCGAGACCGACCGCACAGACCCGGAAATCAGCGTGTTTGCGCCAATGAAGCGGGCGACGAAAATGCTTTGCGGGCGGGTATACAGCTCTCGCGGCGGGCTGATCTGTTCGACCCGACCGGCATTCATCACGACGATCCGGTCCGACAGCGCCAGCGCCTCGGACTGGGCATGGGTCACGAAGACGAAGGTGATCCCCAGATCGCGCTGCAACAGCTTCAGCTCGTTCTGGATAGACTTGCGCAGGTTGGCGTCCAGCGCGCCCAGCGGTTCGTCCAGCAGCAGGATATCAGGCTCCACCACAAGCGACCGGGCCAACGCGATCCGCTGGCGCTGGCCGCCGGACAGGCGGGTGGGGCGAATGTCGGCCACCTCGGTCAAGCCCAGCTTTTCCAGGATGCGGTCCACCTTGCGCTTCGCCTCGCCGGCAGGCAGCTGCTTGACCTCAAGCCCGAACATCACGTTCTGGCGCACGGTCATGTGCGGAAACAGCGCGTAGTTCTGGAAGATCATCGAGGTCGGGCGCTTTTCCGGCTCAAGGTCATTGATCCGTTTGCCGCGGATCAGAAGATCGCCCGAGGTGATGGATTCGAACCCTGCAATCATCCGCAGCGTCGTCGATTTGCCACAGCCCGACGGACCAAGGAAAGCAATGAACTCTCCCTTGTCCACATCAAGGTTGAAGTCGATCACGGCCGGCGTGCCGTTGTCGTAAACCTTGCCGATGTGCGAAAGCTGCAGGTCGTAGGCCACTGGAGTTTCCTAAGATTTCAGGTCCTTGCGCGGCCGGGGCATGGTGCCCCGGCCGCAGGTTCACGGCAGATCAGGCCGACAGGAATTCGTCCCACTTCGAGATCAGCAGGTCGTACTCGTCCGGCCACTGGTGCCAGTAGGCGACGTTGGCCGCGCGGGTCGCCAACGAACCGCCGTCGCGCAGGTCGCCTTCCTTGATGCCGCGCTCTTCCGCGCCAACCCAGGGCGCGCCCTCGTACCAGAAGGCGTACTTCTCGGGCGCCATGGCGGCCTTCACCTTGTCGTTGGGCGAGTAGTAGCCCTGTTCCGACACTGCAACCGCCGGGCCGCCCGACAACCAGTAGTCGGCATAAGCCACGACTGCATCGAAGTTGGGCGAGGATTTCAACGCCGAGACACCGATGGCCCAGCCGCGATAGCCGTTCTTCATGGTGGCGTAAGAGCATTGCACGCCCTGCGCCTTGACGGCCATGACGGCCGGTTGCCAGGCGTCGGCCAGGATCATCTCGCCCGAGGCCAGAAGGTTCACCAGCTCGCCGAAGTCGCCCCACAGGGCGCGGAACTGGCCTTCCTTCTTCTTCGAGATCAGGAACTTGGCCGCTTCCTCAATGGCAGCCGCATCCGGGTTACCGGGGTTCGGCACGGCCAGCAGGCCCAGCTCGTTCATCGCCATGATGGCCTGACCAAAAGCGATCAGGGGGTCGACGTTCAGGCCGGTCTTGCCCTTGAACTTCGGATCGAACAGCGAGGACCACAGCGACGCCTCTTCCGCCGAGACGAGGTCGGGGCGGTAGCCGATCGAGTCGAAGTTGTAGACGGTCGGCACCATGTTCAGCGCGGTCTGCGACTCGTCGGTCCAGATCTGGCCAACGATCTGGGCGCGCGGCTCCCACTTATCATTCGCCTTCAGGAAGGATTCGCCCACGCCCGTCCAGTTGGTCAACGAAGCGGTCGGGATCGGCGCCACGAGGTCGGTCTGCACGATCGACGGCAGGCGTTCCGCGATGGTTTCCCAGCAATCATAGGCGGTCGAGCCCGACAGAAGCTCGGTCTGGGTGTTCGGGAAGATGTCAGCCTTGCCCGAAACGGCCTTCACGCCGGAAGCGGCCTTGAAGTCGTTCAGGATGCGTTCCTGAACCGTCACGGAAAGGCCGACGGTGCGCAGTTCCTGCGACGCCAGGTCAGCGGCAAAGGCCTGCTGCGCGCCGAGGAACGGCATCCCGCCAGCGGCAAGAGCCACCGACCCGGCGGTTCCCTGAAGGAACCGGCGCCGCGAAAGAGACTGTTTGTTCATAGTCTTACCTCCTGATTATTGTCTGTTGGTTGACGTCTTCACTTGCTGGGCCGGGCGTCAGTAGCGCCCGACCAGCAATCCTCCGTCCACGACCACGACCTGACCGGTCATGTATCGGGCGCCGTTGGATGCCAGGAACAGGACGACATCGGCGATCTCCTCGGGTTCGCCGATCCGTCCCATGGGAATGAACTCCCCCGCTTTCTCGGCCCCTTCCGGACCAAGCGAGTTTTCTTTCGACAGAAGTTGCGCCGTGCGGATATAGCCCGGCGCCACCCCGTTCACGCGGATGCCGTCGCGCGCCAGTTCGACCGCTAGCCCGCGTACAAGGCCGACAACCCCCGCCTTGGCGGCCGAGTAATGCACATGTTCGTCCCAGCCATAGGCCACCCCCATGATCGACGACAGCGCAATGACCGCCCCGTTCTTCCGTGCCTTCATGCCAGCCATCGCCGGGCGGACGACACGAAAGATGCCCTTCAGGTCGATGTCGAAGGTATGGTCCCACTTTTCGTCGGACAGCGCGGCTAAGGGCACCTTGTGGGCAATCCCGGCATTGGCCACGATTACGTCGAGCCCGCCGCGCTCGGCCTCGATCCGCGCCACCAGCGCGTCGGCCGCTTCGGTCGAACGGACGTCAAGAAGATGGAATTCGGCGCTGCCGCCAGCCGCCTTGATCTCGGCCACGCAGGACTTGCCCTCGGCTTCCAGAACATCGGTGACAACGACATGATACCCGGCACCCGCGAAGGCCTTGGCGCTGGCGCGGCCAATGCCAATTCCTGCCCCGGTGATCAAAACGGTCTGGGTCATAGCATTACGTCTCCGGAGTTGGGGCCAAGCGTCTGCCCGACGAACAACGACGCCTGGGGCGAGCAAAGGAACGAAACGGTTGCCGCAACTTCTTCAGGCTCGCCAAAGCGGCCCAGCGGCAGTTCGGCGGCCTTGGCACGCTGCCAGTCTTCGGACAGGCTGCGCACCAGCGGCGTGTTGATCGGGCCGGGGGCCACGGCGTTCACCCGCACGCCCCGGGCGCTGACTTCGCGCGCCAATGCCTTGGTCAGGCCGATGATGCCGGCCTTGGCGGCGCTGTAATGCACCAGCTCGATCCCGCCGATCTGGCCCAGCTGCGAAGCGACGTTGACGATGACTCCCGCCTTGCGTTCCAGCATTCCCTGGATCACGGCATGGGCGCACAGGAAGGTTCCGCGCAAGTGAACGGCAATCATGCGGTCGAAGTCGGCGGCAGTCAGGGTCTCGAACCGGCCCTGATGGACATGGCCCGCGTTGTTGACCAGATGGGTCACCGCGCCAAAGGCAGCTTCGGTGGCCGCAACCATCGCCGCCACATCTGCCTCGCTCGACACGTCGCCGCCGCAGCTTTGCGCATCCCCGCCAATCTCGGCGGCAACGGCGGCGGCAGCCTCGGCGCGATAGTCGTTGACCATCACCCTGAAGCCATCGGCGGCAAGCCGCAACGCGATGGCCCGCCCGATCCCCGATCCCGCGCCGGTAACGATGACCGTGCCCGCCGTGGTCATGCGATGTCCTCCTGCATGGCCATTTTCTTGGCGCGGCGGACCGACATCGCCATCAGGATGCCGTAGACCGACAGCAGCGCAAAGGAGAACAGCGTGGTCAGAACCCCGAAGGCAAAGATGTTGGGGTGAATTTCCACCGAGAAGGTGCCGTAGATCGCCAGCGGCAGCGTCTGATCGCGTCCCGAGGCGAACAGAGTCCGCGGGAATTCATCCAGCGACAGGGTGAAGGCGAAGAGCATCGCCGACAGCACGCCCGGAAAGATCAGCGGGAAGGTCACCTTGCGGAACGTGGTCCAGGGGTCCACGCCCAGCGACCAGGCCGCTTCTTCCACCGAGGCATCGAAGCGGTTCAGGATCGCCAGCATCACCAGGAAGGTGAAGGGGAAGGTATAGGCCACATGGGTGGCAAAGGCGGTGGTGTACCAGTGCCGCTCGATCCCGATGACGTTGTTGGCCAGCAGCGAGGTGCCAAGGCCGGTCAGCACGCCCGGCACCATCATGCCCAGAACGATCAGGTAGAATACCACGCCCGAGCCTTTGAACTTGCGGCGGAACGCCTGCGCCGACATCACGCCCAGCACGGTGGACACGACCATCGTCATCAGTGCCAGCACCAGCGACCGCAGCAGCGCCTCGCCGAACGGCAAGGGCGCAATGCGCGACGGCGGGGTCAGCCCGAAGATGTGGCGATACCAGTAGGTCGACCATTCGATGATCGGAAACTGCGGCCCGCCTTCCGGCCCCTGCTGGAACGAGATGATCGTCAGCACCACGAAGGGGCCGTAAAGGAACAGGATGAACAGCGCGACGTAGATGGCCAGCGTGGGTTTCAGGATGCGCGATTCCATGGCTTCACAGCTCCCGCTTCAAGTCGACGATGCGGAGGAAGCCCGCGATGACGATGCCCATCACGACCGTCAGGATCACCCCCACGACCGAGGCCATCGCCCATTTCAAGGACCCGACCTGGGTTACGATGATGTTGCCCAGAAGGTTGACCTTGCGGCCCGACAAGGCACCCGAGGTGGCAAATTCGCCCAGTACCATGACGCTGACAAAGATGGCGCCGACGACCACGCCAGGCAGCGACAGCGGGAAGATGATCTTCCAGAAGATGCGGCCGAACCCCGCGCCCAGGTCACGGGCCGCTTCGATGATGTTGCGGTCGATCCGGCTCAGCATGAAGGCGATCGGGCCGACCATGAAGACGCAGTAGATTTGCGTCATGCCGATGATCACGGACAGTTCGGTGAACAGCAGAACCTCGATCGGCTGCTGAATGATGCCCAGTTTCATCAGCACGATGTTGATCGCGCCTTCCTTGCCCAGCATCGGCCGCCAGGCCAGCACCCGGATCAGGAACGAGGTCCAGAACGGAATGACGCAGATCACAAGAAGCACGGTCGACAGTGTCTGCGACTTGACGAACAAGCCCACGAACAGCGCGGTGGGATAGCCGACGATGAAGGTGCAGGCCAGCACGATCAGCCAGATGCGGATCGTCGTCCACAAGGACCCGGTGTAGGTGTCAGAGGAAAAGAACTGCTTCCAGCTTGCCAGCGTCGGATCGGGCGAGATGTTGAAGGTCGTCTGCGTCCAGAACGACACATAGACGATCATCAGGATCGGCACGACAAGGAACAGCGACATCCAGATGATGCCGGGCAGCAGAAGCCAGCGTGTCGTCGTCGCCTGGCGCTTCTGGATGGTGGTTTGGCTGGTCATCGGGATGCCTCGCGACCGAATACAATGGCTTGATCGGGGTTCCACGTCAGAAGGTAGTCCTGCCGGGGTTCGAATTCCTGCGCAGCGCCCAGGCTCAGGTGATGCTCCATCTCGATCACATGGCCGTCCTCGGCCTCGAAAAAGTTCATCATCGACGAACCCAGGTATTCCGACGCAACGAAGCGCGCGCGGATGGACGGGCCGCTGACCTTGGCCGACACGGGCAGGACCTGCATCCGGTCATAGCGCACCGCATAGACACTGCGGTCCGACGGAATGGCCTGCGGCGACGGAACCGCACCGAAAACGCCGTTGAAAGTGCCGCCCGACAGCGTGCCGTCGAACAGGTTGAAGCGGTTCAGGAAATGCGCCACTTCCGGCGAGGCGGGTGCGCCGTAAACCTCGTCCGGAGTGCCCACCTGGATGATGCGCCCGCGGTCCAGAACGACAATCCGGTCGCCCATCGCCAGGGCCTCGGTCTCGCTGCCGGTGACGTGGACGAAGGTCACGCCCAGACGCTCGCGAATGGCGCGCAGTTCGTTGCGCATCCGTGACCGCAGGTTGGCATCCAGCGCACCCAGCGGTTCATCCAGCAGCACCATCTTGGGGTGCATGGTCAGGGTCCGGGCCAGCGCCACGCGCTGCCGCTGTCCACCGGAAATCTGGTCGACGCCGCGGCCTTCCATGCCCGACAGGCCCACCAGTTCGATCATCTCAAGGCTGCGCCGCTCGATTTCGGCGGCGCTCAGACCGGACTTGCCATGCGTCAGCCCGAAGCCGACGTTCTGGATCACCGTCAGGTGCGGGAACAACGCAAAGTTCTGGAAGACGAACCCGATGCCGCGTTCATGCGCGGGCAGGTTCGTGATGTCCTTGCCATTGAAATAGACGCGACCGGATTCCGGGGCCTCAAAGCCCGCGATCACGCGCAAGAGCGTGGTCTTGCCGGAACCCGACGGCCCAAGGAACGAGATATACTCGTTCGCCCCCGCCTCCAGCGTGGCGTTGTCCAGCGCAACCAGGTCGCCATAGCGCTTGGTGACGCCGTCCAGTCGGAAGACTGACGTGTCCAAATCTTACCTCACCCGTGGTTCGGGACCGCGTTCATGGACGCCCCTTTTTCAGTGTCGCCCGACAGCGCCGGACGCGAGTCGCATACTGGAACAAACTGTACTTCGTATAACACAGATAGTTTTTGCATCTGTCAACGGCATATCAAATTGCGCGGCAGGGCATAATTTCGGCAAGAAACGACAAGATTCGGGAAAAAATTCGGCAGAATGCGAAGCCTTTTCTCGCAAAAGATGCACTACGGTACGCAATAACCATTTTACTGAGGACTCAGATAGGCAGCGAATGCACCCCCCTCGGGGATAACCGCCACAATCTTCATCCGCGCCAGATGACGCCGGGCCGTGATGGACAGATGGTCGCGCAGATATTCGCACGCAGAATCAATGGGATGCCGGGCGATCAGGTCGAAAAGCGTCTGGTATTGCTCGATCGTATCCTCGTCGCGGGGCAAACCCAGCCGGATCAGGGCGCGGTCAACCGCCGACAAAAGCAGCCGGTTCGACCGGATCATCTCGACCAACGCAGTGTTTGGTGCCTGCGCGATGCAGTGTTCCAGCAGGCCCGCGCCGAGTTCTTGCGGCGAGATGGCAGCATCGCTTCCGATCCGCTCCAGCAGCGCTTCGACCTCGGCATAACGGATATGCGGCGCTGCCAGGCGCAGCGCGACCGGTTCGACGATGCCGCGCAGCTCGAACTTCTCGCTGACAGTGCGGGCGGTCAGCGGCCCGGCGATCCAGTGCGACGCCGCATTCTTGCGAATCAGTCCCCGCTCCTGAAGCCGCGCCAGCACGTCGCGCACCACCGTGCGGCTGACGCCCAGATGCTCGGCCAGCTCCGTCTCGACAATGCGGAACTCACCAAAGATCTGGCACGAGGCAACCTCTTCCTCGACCTCGTCATAGACATGGCGCCAGGTCCCTCGGGTCTGCAACGCATCATCCACCAAGGGCGGAATCGACAGGTCCAGCTCGCGGATATCGCGCCGGATCGGTGCCGCATCGGCTGCACCTTCCCCCACCAGATAGCCGCGCCCGTCGAACCGGTGGATCAGGCCTTCGTCAAGCAACTGGCGCAGCGCGGTCTGCACCGGCACTCGGCTGGTCTGCATCACCGTGGCAATCGGCCCTTCCAGCAGTACGAACCCCGCCGGCAACGCGCCCGAGCGGATGTTGTCGCGCAGCACGCGGGCGATCAGGTCATAGCGCGGTTCCTGCGCAAGGGGATTGGCCGCGCGGATCATGCCTCGACCCCTTCCTGAAGGCGGCGGACAAAGCGGTCCCAGGCGCGGGCGGCATAGTTGTATTCGTCCATCACGGTGTTCCAGATGACGATCTGGCGCGCCCGGTCGGTGTAGGGCCCGCCCGCCCGGCGGCTGCCGGCGGCCACGGCCACCTCACCCGTCGGTCCCGGCAGGTCGCGCGTGGCGGCGGCGCCATCATACCAATAGGCCCACTCGTCCGGCGCCAGAAAATCGCGCGCCCGTGTCGGGTTCGAGATGTAGTAACCCTGCCGCGCCATGACCGCGCCAGCAAAGCCCGACAGCCACCAGTTCAGGTATTCATACGCCATGTCCAACTGCGCACCGCGCAGATGATGCGACAGGCTGGCCCCGCCGTGCCAAGCGCGATAGCCCTCCACAGGGGCGGCTTCCACGAAATGCGGGCGGGCCCGGCGCAGCTTGCCGTAGACCGGCGACCACATGCTTTGAATCGCCACCTTGCCCTGCTCGGCCAGCGCCGCAGCTTCGTCGCCGTCCCGCCAGGAGGCGCAGAAATATCCATCCAGCCGCTTGCGCTCCAGCAGCTTCATCAGGGCGTTGATCTCGTCGATCGTCATGTTGCCGATATCGGCAAACTCCAGCTCGCCACTGGCTTCGGCGGCAAGGGCCGCATCGAAAAAGCCGATGGCGGGTTCGTCGACCAGCGCAATCCGGCCCTTGGCACGGCGGTCCAGCAGCCAGGCCCAGCTTGGCCGCACCTCGGGAGAGGCCCCGAACACCCGCGCGTCAAAGCCGAAGCTGTCCATGTTGTGAACCGTGGGCAACATGCTGATATGGCGCGACGGCTTCGACCCCAGAAAGCCGCCCGGCTGGATGTACAGCTTCTTCACCGGCGCATCGCCGCGCCCCCGCCCGGCATATTTGGACACACCGCCCAGCTTCACCAGGTCCGAGATGTTGTCCCATTCCGGGATGCGCGCAATATCAATAGGTTGCAGCGCCCCCCAGAACCAGACGATGTCAAGGTTGTGGAAGCATTGCTCGTAAACGTCATAGCCCTGCGGCTCCATCGCCGCCTGACGCTGGCAGTCCAGGAAATCCAGCTGAGTGAACTCAATGTCGAACCCCAGGTCGGCCCGGGCCTGTTCGCGCACCGGCGGCAGCAGCGTGATGGAGGTGCCCAGCACCCGCAGCAGCCTGCGTTTCACAGCAGGCGGTGCGGCAAGCTGGGTCTGATCCGCGGTTCCGTGCATTGTCCCTCGCAAGCGGTGAAACCCGGGCCTTGGATCGCCCGGGTCAATGGTCCTGCGCTCTCAGGACAGCGTTGCCGCGATGCCGTCAAGCACCCGCTTGCGATCCGCCCGGGCGGCCAGTGCCTCTTGCATCGTCACCTTGACGAACCGCGTCGGCGTGTGGGGCTGCAACTGGCCGATCAGGTCCATGTCCGCCGAAATCACCGTCCCCACCATGAAGTATCCGCCGCCCGAGACGGCATCACGGTGCAGAACGATGGGTTCGGTGCCACCAGGCACCTGAACCGATCCGTAGGGGTAGCAGGCATCGACAATGTTCGACGGGTCCGACCCGGCGCCGAACGGCTGGTCGCGCGCCACGAATTCCAGCGGCTGTCCCGCCTTGAACCGATAGCCGATGCGGTCCGCCTCGGGCGCAACCTTCCAGGTATCCTCGAAGAACCGGGCGCCCGCACCTTCGGTAATCCGGTGCCAGTACAGGCCTGGCAGCATCCGCAGTTCCGCAGGCATCTGCGGCTTGCGGCGCAGCGCCTCGGGCAGGCAGCGGCCTTCGGCAGCGCCTTTGCCCGCCCCGACCGGCAGCACATCGCCCGCCTCCAGCTTGCGGCCCTTGAAGCCGCCCAGCGCGCCCAGCGTATAGGTCGACCGCGACCCCAGCACGACCGGCACGTCGATCCCGCCCGAAACGGCGATATAGGCCCGCGCGCCCGCCTTCAGGAACCCAAAGCTCAGCACCTGTCCCTTGCGCACCTTGAACGACGTCCAGGTGGCCTGTTCCTGGTCATCCACCTTGGGCGGCATGTCGGCGCCGGTCACGGCCACTGTCGCGTCGGCGGTGAATTCCAGTTCCGGCCCCAGGAACACTGCTTCCAGAACGGCATCGCCCGCCGCATTTCCGACCAGCAGGTTCGCCGCCGCCAGCGACAGCATGTCCATCCCGCCCGAGGTCGGAATGCCGATGTGATAGTAGCCGGGGCGCCCCAGGTCCTGAACGGTGGTCGACAGGCCCGGCTTGAGGACATTAATGGCCATTGAGCGCCTCCATGATGCGGGCGTTGGTGCCGTCGATGTCGGCCTGGAAATCGGTCAGCGAGAAGGTCACCGGCGCGATGCGCGGCATCCAGCGGCCCGCATCCACCTCGGCAACGGTCTGGTCGTATTCCTCGCGCCCGATGGGTTTCCACTTCACGATGTCGCCCGGTTTGAACAGGCACATGAAGTCGCGCAGGTAGGGCACCGTCTGGTTCGGGTCATAGATCGGCATCGGCGTGATGCCGAACATCTGGTAGCCACCCGCGCCCCGCACCGAATAGATGCAGGCAAAGCAGCCGCCATGGCCCACCGTCAGCCGCGGCGTATCGGTCCGCGGGCGCAGGTATTTCGGCGACTGGATTTGCCGCGGCCGGTCGACCATCTGGTAGAGGAACGGCAGGCCCGCCACGAAACCCACCATCGACACAAACCAGGGCGCGCCGGAATGCGCCTTGATGAAGCCGTCCACCCCGTCAAGGTTGTTGATCCGCGCGGTGTATTCGATATCGGTCGAGGTCGGGTCCTGATGGCGTTCGCGGAACCGCTGGCCGGTTTCGTACGTCCACGGGTCATTGTAGAACACCGGTACTTCGATGATGCGGGTCTCCAGTGTCGACGGCGCCGATTGCGCCGCCGCCTCCAGCGCCTTCAGTTCGGCCATCATCGCATCGGGAGCAATCACGTCGGGGTCGAAGCGCACCTGGAACGAGGCATTCGCCGGGCAGATTTCCGTCACGCCGCGGATCTTCGCGTCGCGAAGCGCGGTGGTAATCGACATGCCCTTGAAGAAGGCCTCCAGCGACATCGACTCGTCGCATTCCACGAAGATATGCTCGTCGCCGCCGAAGGAGTATCTGGTCGTCATTCCGTGGTCTCCTTTGTGCCAAGCCGGTGGGCGTTCTGGTCAAGCCAGGGTTCCAGCCATCGGGTGTGGAAGGCCGCCGCTGCAACCTCGGCATCGCGCGCCAAAAGCTGATGAAGGGGTTTGGTGGTGGGCAGCCCCTCCACCGTCAGTTCCTCCAGCGCGCGGGCCATCCGGGCGATGGCGGCAGGCCGGTCTTCATCCCAGACGATCAGCTTGCCCAGAAGCGAATCGTAGAACGGCGGCACGGTATAGCCCTGATACAGCATCGTATCGAAGCGCACGCCCGCCCCCCCCGGCACCGTCAGCGCCGACACCGTGCCCGGCGCGGGCTGAAAGCTCTTTGCCGGGTCCTCGGCGCAGATACGCACCTCGATGGCATGACCGGTGCGCCGGATATCATCCTGACGCAGGCGCAGCGGCTCACCCCCGGCAATGCGGATCATCTCGCGCACCAGGTCGATGCCGGTGATCATCTCGGTCACCGGATGCTCCACCTGGATGCGGGTGTTCATCTCGATGAAGTAGAAATGCCCCGTCGCGTCGTCATACAGGTATTCCAGCGTGCCCGCCCCGCGATAGCCCACCGCTTCGGCCAAAGCGACAGCTGAGGCGCACAGCTTCTCGCGCAATGCCTGCGGCAGCACGGCCGACGGCGCCTCTTCCCACACTTTCTGGCGGCGCCGTTGCAGCGAGCATTCCCGTTCGAAGCAATGCACGGCGCGGGTGCCGTCGCCCAGAATCTGGACCTCGATGTGACGCGCGCGCTCGATCACCTTTTCCAGATACAACCCGCCGTCACCAAACGCGGCCTTAGCCTCGGCGCTGGCCTGCGGCATCAGGCGCTCGAACTCCTCGGCGTCATGCGCGATGCGGATGCCTCGCCCGCCACCACCTGCCGCCGCCTTGATCATCACCGGAAAGCCGATGGCCAGGGCGACGATGCGGGCCTGCTCAGGGTCGTCGATCCGTCCGTCGGACCCCGGCACCACCGGCACCCCGGCGCTTTCGGCGGCGATGCGGGCGGCAACCTTGTCGCCCATCACCCGGATGGCATCGCCCTTCGGGCCAACCCAGACCATCCCTGCCGCTTCGACCGCATCGGCGAAATCGGCATTCTCGGCCAGAAAGCCATAGCCCGGATGCACCGCATCTGCGCCGGTGGCGCGCGCGGCGTCCAGGATGGCGTCGACCTTCAGATAGGATTTCGACGCCGCAGGCGGGCCGATCAACACCGCCTCGTCGGCCAGTCGCACCGCCAGACTGTCGGCATCCGCCGCGCTATGAACCTGCACCGTGCGGATGCCCAACTCGCGCGCGGCGCGGATGATCCGCACCGCAATCTCGCCCCGGTTGGCGATCAGAAGCTTCTGGATCGGCATCGTCAGCCCAGGTCCACCAGCGGCTGTCCCGCCATCACCGGTTCCTCGTCATCGGCTGGAAAGCCGGTGATGGTGCCCGCCTGGTCGGCCACCACTTCGTTGAACGATTTCATCACCTCGATCAGGCCGATCACGTCGCCCACCGCGACCACGTCGCCGACGTTCTTGAAGTTCGGCTTGTCCGGCGCGGGCTTGCGATAGAAGGTGCCGGGAAGCGGGGAAAGGATCTGTTTGGTCATGTCGGTCCCTGTGCTTTGGGTTGGGGTCAGGCGGCCACGGCGTTGCGGACGGCAGCCGCCACCGCCACCGCGTTGGGCGTATCGGAATGCACGCAGATCGCATCGGCGCGCACCGGCACATCCACCCCGCCCACGCTGCGCACGCGGCCCTCGCGCATTGCCCGCAGGCAGGCGGCGGCGGCGGTGTCCGGGTCGGTCGCCGCATGTTCGCGGGTGATGATCAGGCCGCCCTGGTCGTTGTAGTCCAGATCGGCATAGAACTCCGACACGAACACATGCCCGCGCGCGGTGTAGACCTGTTCGTGCAGCGTCCCCGCCATGCCGAACAGCGGCACCCGGAAGATGTCGGCCACATCCGCCACGGCCTGCGCCACCTCTTCCATCCGCGCCGCCATGCCATACAGCGACCCATGCGGCTTGATGTGGTTCAACTCCATCCCCTCGGCCTGGAGGAACCCCTTCAGCGCGCCGATCTGATAGATCATGCAGTTGACCAGTTCCTCGCGGCCGATCTTCATCTCGCGCCGGCCAAAGCCCTGAAGGTCGGGCAGCGACGGATGCGCCCCCACCTTCACCCCATGCGCCTTCGCCAGCTGCACCGTCCGGCGCATGTGGTTGAAGTCCGAGGCATGGAACCCGCAGGCGACGTTCGCCACATCGATCAGCGGCATCAGCCCTTCGTCATCGCCGATGCGGTAAAGGCCGAAGCCTTCGCCCATGTCGCAGTTGATGATGGTCATTCGCCGCCCCCCTCAGCCCGCATGGTCCAGCACATAGACGCCCGACACCGTCAACTCTGCCGTCCAGCCCGGCTCGATCACGATGGTGGTCGTCACCTCCTCGATCACCGCCGGTCCGGTGATCCGGTCCCCCGCCCCCAGCAACGCCCCCGAATAGACCGGCGTCGGGCGCGCGGCGCCGTCGGCCGTGAAGATCATGTCGCGCGTTCCTGCCAGGGCGGCCTCGGCGCCCTTTCCGGCCGCCACGGTCATCCGCTTAGGCTTGTCCACCTGCCCCCAGATGGCGCTTTCGACGTTCACCACCTCAACCATGCTGCCCGGTTCAGAGTAGGTATACAACTCCTCATGCCGGGCGTGGAAGGCCGCTTTCAGGCGCTCCAACGCGGCTTCGTCCAGCGCGAAGGGGTCGACGTCCACCGTGCATTCATGCACCTGCCCGACATAGCGCATGTCCAGGCTGCGGCGCACCGTGATGCGGCCTTCGGTAAACCCGTCGCGCTTCAGGTCTTCGGTGCCGCGCGCTTCCAGCCCGCGGAACAGGCCGTCCAGCCGCGCCGCAGCGGCAGCCCCCTCCAGCCGGACAGGCGCGGGCGCCATGTAGTTGTACTTCACGTCCGAGATGATCTGCCCATAGGCGCACAGCCCTGAGGCCAGCTTCGACACCAGCACCCGCCGAATGCCCATCTCGCGCGCCAGCGCCGTGATGTGCGCCCCCGTCGCGCCGCCCGCGCAGTTCAGCACGAAGTCGCGCGGATCATAGCCACGTTCCACCGACACGCGGCGGATCGCGTTGACCATGTTGTTGTTGACGATGGTGTACATGCCATAGGCCGCCTGTTCCACCGTCAGGCCCAGCGGATCGGCCAGATGCGCCTTGATCGCGCCTTGCGCCTTGGCCACATGCAGCGGCAGGCGCCCGCCCACCAGACCATCGGGGTTCAGATAGCCCAGCACCAGGTTCGCGTCGGTCGTCGTCGGCTTCTCGCCACCCTGGTCATAGCAGGCCGGTCCCGGTTCGGACCCCGCCGATTGCGGGCCCATCTGCAACAGGCCCATGCTGTCGATCCAGCCGATCGACCCGCCGCCTGCGCCCAGCGTCTCTACCTGGATCATCGGAATGCCGATGCGATAGCGCAGGAAGTCGATGTTCTTCGACACGTTCGCCCGCCCGTCGCGCGTCAGCGTGATGTCGAACGACGTGCCGCCCATGTCCACCGTGATGATGTCCTTCAGGTCCCACGGCTCTCCGATGTAAAGTGCGGCCTGCGGGGCCGAGGCGGGGCCCGAGTTGATCGCATAGACCGACTGGTCGCTGACCACCGACCCCAGCGCCAGCCCGCCGTTCGACTGGAAGTAGCGCACCGGGTTCTTCGCGCCGAGGCTGCGGAAATAGCCGTCCACCGCCTCGACATAGCGCGACAGGATCGGCGCCAGATAGGCGTTCACCACGGCGGTCGAGGTGCGGGTGTATTCGCGCACCTGCGGATACAGATGGCTGCCCACCGTCAGGCGCACCCCCGGCATCATCTCGCGCACGATCTCGGCGGCGCGGGCTTCATGCTCGGGGTGCAGCACCGACCAGACAAAGCTGATCGCCACCGATTCCACGCCCTCGCGCAGGAAATGCGCGCAGGCGGCGCGCACGTCTTCCTCGTGCAGCGGCGTATGCACGGCCCCGGTCGACACCACCCGTTCCCGCACCCCGCGCCGCAGATAGCGCGGCACCAGCATCCGCGCCGGCGGATACTCGGGGTCGTAGCGATAGCCGTCTTCCTTGTGGCCCAAGCGAATTTCGATCGAATCCTCGTGGCCTGCCGTGGCGATCAGGCCCGTCCGCGCGCCCTTGTGCTGGATCAGCGCATTCAGGCCCACCGTCGTGCCGTTGATGCACAGGTCGGCGTTCGAGACGATCTCGGTCGCCTTGATCCCGGTCTCTTCCTCGATCAGCGCCAGCCCGTTGCGGATGGCTTGCGTCGGGTCCTGCGGGGTGGACAGCGCCTTGAAGATGCGCACCTCGCCCTCCCGGTCGGCCAGGATGAAGTCGGTGAAGGTGCCGCCCGCGTCGATGCCCAGACGATATTGGTTCTGCATGATGGTGTTCCTGTGTGTCCGGGGGTCAGGCCGCAGCGCGCAGCTTGGCAGTGGCGGCGGTGTCGACAGTCAGGCTGTCGCGGTCGGTGATGACCACGCCATAGTCCAGCCGCGCGCCCTCTAGGCTGACCAGCCCGTTGCGCACGTCCTCGACCACCTTCTGCACATCGCGCTCGAACGGGTTGCCATAGCCGCCGCCGCCGGGGTTCTTGTTGGCCGCGCGCTCGCCCGGCTGGATCGTCTCGATCACGTTGTCGGTGATGATTTTCGTCGCGCCGCCGCGGGTGATCTCCAGCCGGCCGACCTTCTTGTCCACCATCGCCGACACCGCGCCCGCGGCCCCCATCGCCGGAATGCGCCGCCCCTCGCCAAAGGTGATCAGCGTCATCGGCGTGTCCAGCGGCTCCACCTCCCAGCAGGTGCCCGACCCGCCCCGGTTCCGCCCCGCGCCGCCGCTGTCTTCCATCAGCGAATAGCGGTGGATGATGATCGGATAGCTGTGTTCCAGCATCTCGATATCGCCACTGGTCAGCGCCCCGAAGCAGCATTCCGGCCCGACCGCGTGCCAGCCGTCCGCCTGCGCCGTGGCCCCCGCGCCCGAGATGATCGAGGCCAGGACCATCGTCACGTATTCCTCGTCATGCCGCTTGTCCCAGCCGGCGATGTTGCAGCCGTTGGCATGGCCCCAGCTGGCCGAGACCTTGGCCGGAGCCGCCTGCTCGAAGGCCAGCCGCACGGCGTCGGTCAGCGTCTCCATCGGCGTCGTGGTGCAGTTCATGTGCGGCGCCGGGGACTTGGCGTTGCACAATGTGCCCTTCGGCCCCATGTCGGTGCTGACGCAGCGATAGAGCCCCTCGTTGTAGGGCGGCGGCAGCTGGGCAAACATCATCAGCCCCAGATAGACGCCGGAATGGCTGTTCCCCTCATAGCTGTTGATGAAATACGGGATCTGCGGCGGGCTGTTGATGGCGATGTGACAGCCATCGCCCTTGATCGTCACTGTCGCGGTGATTTCGAAGTCGCCATAGCCGTGGCCCGCGTCTTCCAGAATGGCGGTGCCGGAATAGGTGCCGTCGGGCACCTGGGCGATCAGGCTGCGCATGTGATGCTCGGCCATGTCCAAGAGTTCGGCGATGCAATCCTGCACCGTGTCCTTGCCGTATTTGTCCATCAGCCGCTTCAGGTTCCGCGCCCCCACCTGGCAGGCCCCGATCAGCGCGTTGAAGTCGCCCTCCTGGTCGCGCCGCGCCCGCATGTTGGACAGAAGCAGGTTCATCACGTCATTGCGCGGCTTGCCCTTGTCCCAGATCTTCACCGGCGGAATCCGCAGCCCCTCGGCATAGATCTCGGTCGCGTTGGGGTTATAGCCCGCCGGGACCGGCCCGCCGATGTCGGTCAGGTGGCCCTTGCACACCGTCCAGAACACCAGTTCGCCCTGATAGAACACCGGCATGTACATGCAGGTGTCGATGATGTGCGACCCGCCATAGGATGGATCGTTGTGCAGCATCAGGTCGCCGTCGTGGATGTCGCCCTCGAAATACCGCGCCACCGACTTCATCGCCGGGATCAGCGACCCAAGGTGAATCGGAATGTCCTGCCCTTGCAGGATCATCTCGGGCGTATGGTTGAACAGCGCCGTCGAATAATCATGCGCCAGGTTGAACACCGACGACCGCGCCGTCTGCTCCAGCGCCAGGGTCATCTCGCGCTGCGTGGTCTCCAGCACCCCTCGCACCACGGAAAGGGTGATCGGATCGACGTTTCGTCTGGCCATGCTAACCTCCGTTCAGGGGCGGCGCTGGCACGGGCGTACAGGCCCGCAAGCCTTGCGGGGGCATCCGTTCTCACACTCCCTGTGCCGACCGAATCCCGGCCTTGTCATTGTTCTGTGACCGAAGGGTGACGCGCCCCGCCCGCCGCGTCTTGTCGCCCAGCGCGCAACGCTTTGTCAGTGGATGCACTCGGCGGTGCAAAGCCTTGCAGCCTGCGCCCGGCGGCATATCTGTCATGCATTGCGGAATTGACTCAGGCTTCGCAATGACGATCATTGAACCCTTATGCTTCCCGACGGGACGGTCCCTTTCGATGACCAGCAGGCTGCACAGCACGGACATGCTGCCCGCGTCGGCCCGCGCCGATCATTGGAATGCCGTCATTGCCGAGGCGTATTTCCCGCTGGACCTGACCTTCCGTGATGCCGCCCGCTTCGAAGGGCGGCTGGAAATGGGCAGTTTCGGCGACGTGTCGCTGTCGCGCCTGCGCACCGAAGCGGTGCAATACGAACGCCACCGCCACCACATTTCCGGCACCACCGAAGAGCAGTATCTGATCACCATCCCGCGCCAGTCGCCGGTGGATTTCCGCCAGCTTGGCCGCGAGGTGCGCTGCGACCCCGGCGGCTTCATCCTTGAACGCGGCGATGAACCTTATCGCTTCTCCTACGCATCGGCGAACGACCTTTGCGTCCTGAAGGTGGCGAAACCCGTTCTGGCCACCCGCTTGCGCAACCCCGATCGCCATTGCGCCCTTGTCGTCAACGGGCGCGAGGGGACCGGCGCCCTGTTCACCACCATGGCACAGCAGGTGATGCGGCACAGCGCCAGCGACCCGGTCAGCCAATCCGTTCTGGGCCGCCATCTGGTCGAGTTGCTGGCCCTGACGCTGGATCGCAACAGCGATGTCGCAACCGGCGCCGGGTCGTCCGTGCGCGAAGCCCACCGTCGACGGGCCGAGGCGGTCATCCTGAAAGACCTGTCCAACACCGACCTGTCGCCCAAAACCATCGCCGAGGCGGTGGGCATCTCGAAGCGCTACCTGCATGAGCTGTTCGCCGAGGTGAACTGCACCGTGTCGCAATTCGTGCGCGAACAGCGGCTGCGCGCGGCGCGCGACCTGATGATGATGCCGAACCCGGGACAGATGTCCGACATTGCCTACCGCTTCGGCTTTTCCGATCAGGCGCAATTCTCGCGCCTGTTCAAGGCGATGTTCGGCCAGACCCCGTCAGGCTTCCGGGCCGAAGTGCTGGCCCGGTCGCAGGTCTGACCCGCCCCTATCCCCGCGCCTGACCCGCCATGGTCACCGGCCCCCCCCGTGCCACCACGCGCAGAGCCAGCGCGTCGCCATCGGCATGGGCCTGCACCTCTGCCTCCTGCCCCACGATCAGCGGCGACAGGCCGCGATAGGAAAACACCTCCGGCACCCGGCCCAGCACCCGTGCCGCCAGGTTCATCATCGCCACCGCCTGCAACGGCCCATGCACCACCAGCCCGCCATAACCTTCCACTTGCCGGGCATAGTCGGCATCGTAATGGATGCGGTGGCCGTTGAACGTCAGCGCCGAAAAGCGGAACAGCCGCGTCGGGTCGGACAGCAGCGGCAGCGTCGCCAGCGGCGGCCCCAGCTCAGTCGCAGGCGGATAGGTGGGCGCCGCCCGCCCCGGCACCGGATCGGCACGATAGACCAGGTCCTGCCTTTCGCTGACGCAGGTCCGCCCCGCCACCAGATACTCATGCCGGACCACGATGAAGATCAGCGCGCCCGTCGACCCGTGCTTTTCGTCGATCCGCTCGATCCGGCTGCGGCGCTCCACCTCATCCTCGGGGGCCAGCGGCGCCAGGAACCGCACCTCGCCCCCCGCCCACATCCGCCGCGGCAGGGGCAGCGCGGGCAGCGTGATCCCAAGGCGCGGATGCCCGTCGCGGCCCAGATCGGCGGGCGGCAAGGCATCCGGGCACAGCGCCCAGAACAGGCCCAGCGGCACCGCCCCCGGCACCAGAAGATCGGGCAGCGTGGCGCGGAACTGCGCGATCAGCCGCGCCGACACCCGGTCCTGCCGCACGGTTTCCCGCCCGATCCAGTCTGCGTATTCGCCCACGTCTGCCCCCTTACGGCAACGGCCACTGCGGATCGACCAGGCCCAGGGGATAGGCATGGCCGTAATCCAGCGGCGGCTGGATCACATACTTGCGGTCGAACGGCAGCCACGGATAGGGCACGCCCGACCGCACGATGAAGGGCCAGTCCGGGTGCGCAAAGATTGGCCGCCCGATCGCCACCACATCCGCCGCACCACTGGTCAGCGCCGCTTCGGCCTTCTCTCCGTCGTCGATCCCGCCATTGGTGATCACCGGCTTGCCCGACGCACGTTTCAGCACCGTTGGCATCGGCGTCGGATCATCGGCGCAGCGGTTGTCCAGATAGTTGAAGCTGGCCCAATGCAGCGCGTCATAGGCGCTGTCGGCCAGCGCCTTGCCCACCGCTTCGGCATAGGCGGTGCCGCCCGGCCAGGCGCCGGTGAAATCATCCACCCCATCCTGCGACAGCCGCAGCACGATCAGCTTGTTCGGCCCGATGGCAGCGCGAATCCTCTCGCCCACCAGCCGCGCAAACCGCATGTTGTTCTCGACGCTGCCGCCGAAGTCATCCGTGCGCAGGTTGGTCTTCGGCGTGATGAACTGCCATAACAGATAGCCGTTGGCACCATGCACCTCGACGCCATCCGCCCCCGCCTCCACCGCCCGCCGCGCTCCCGCGGCAAAGCCGTCGGCAATGGCGTGGATCTCCTCGACGCTCAGCGCGCGCGCCGGTGGAAACGTCACTTTGGGCCAGTCGCCCGAAATGTTGCGGATGCGTTTTTCATCGTCTCTGTCGGTATAAAGCGTCCAGCCCCCGCTCTGCGTGGCCGAGGCGCTGACCGGCGGCTGCCCGCCCAGCACGCGCGGGTCACAGACCCGCCCCCCATGCATCAACTGGATGACGATCTTCGCGCCATTGTCATGCACGGCGTCGCACACCTTCCGCCAACCCGCCACATGCGCGGCAGTGGCGATCCCGGGCTGCGACAGATAGGCCTTCGACTGGGCGCCATCCTGTTCATAGGTGCCCTCGGTCACGATCAGCCCCAGCCCGCCCCGCGCGCGCCGCGCGTAGTAGGCCATCATTTCATCCGTCGGCGTGCCGTCGGCATCCGCCATCTGGCGCGTCAGCGGCGCCATGGCAATGCGGTTGCGCAAGGTCACGGGTCCCAGCGTGACGCTGGAGAACAGTGTCGGAAAAGCTTCGGTCATGTCGTCTTTCCTATGAATTGCAAATCAGAGCCTTCCGTCCCAGACCCCGGCGCGGACCAGTTCCGAGATATTGCTGCGGATCAGCCGCACGACCGCCTTCGTCACCGGCGCCGCCGCGCGGTGCGGCGCATGGGCCAGGATCAACTCGCGGCTGATGACCGGGTCGGTAATCCGCTGCGCCACCAGCCGCCCCTGCGCCACCTCCTGCTTGACGGCCGTCAGCGGCAGGATGGTGCGCAGCCCGCCCGTGGCAACCAGGTCATAGATGGTAGGCAGCGTCTCCACCTCCATCGCCACGTTCAGCGTCACGCCCGCGCGCACGGCGGCTTCCTCGACCAGCACGCGCAGCCCGTGCGGGATGCCCGGCAGCACTAGGTCCTCTGCCGCCAGATCGGCCATCGGCACCATATCAGCCTCGCCGATGCGCGGCGCATCATGGCCCGAGATCAGGAACATGTCCTCGAACAGCAGGTGTTCCGCATCCAGCAGCGTGCTGGCCTTCATCTTGTACAGCACCGCCAGGTCCACCTTGCCCGCCGCCAGCCAGTCGGCGACATGGCCGCTGAAGCCTTCCAGAACCCGCATCCGGATCAACGGATGATCGGCCCGGATCTGCCGCAACAGCGGCGCCAGCAGCACCAGCCCCACAGACGGCGGCACCGCCAGCTTCACCGTGCCCTCCAGGTCCGCCGCACTGCGCCGCATCGTCTGGCGCAGCGCCTCGCGTTGGGCCAGGATGTCGCGCGCCGCCGTCAGGAAGATTTCGCCCGCCTCGGTCAGCACCACGCCACGGCCGTTGCGATAGAACAAGGCGGTGCCCATCTCGGTCTCGATGTCGCGCACACGGCGGCTCAGCGCCGATTGCGCGACATTGTTTTGCAGGGCGGATTTCGTGAAGCTGCCCGTCTCGGCAATGCTGACAAAGTATTGCAGATCGACAAACTCCATCCGTCCCACCCCCGTTGCTCAGGCCGCGCCCAGCGAGGCGCGCAACGCCGCCGTGGCAGCCGCGTCCAGGCCCCAGGCATAGCCGTTGGTCACCGGCTGGAACACCACGCCATAGACCTCGCGCGCATGGTCGGGCGTGATGAACCCGTCCAGAAGGTCGTCCAGCACCTTCTGCGGGTCGCGCTCCAGCGGGTTGCCGAAGCCGCCGCCGCAGGGCGACAGGTAGCTGACCACATCGCCCAGTTCCGCCCGCATCCCGGAAAACTTGGCATGCACATCGCGCGGCTCTTCCGCCCGGTCGGCATTGTGGATGCGCACCCGCGCGGCCACGCCCTCCCCCCCGCCGAAGATGCCCCAGGGCGCATCCTCGTTGCGGTCGCTTTCATGCGTCATGAAACCCGGAGTCAGGAACCGTTGCGACTTCACCACCCCCATGCCGCCGCGATACCTGCCCGCGCCGGGGAACACGTCGTCGCGGATTTCATAGCGGTCGCAGATCATCGGCAGGTGCATCCCCAGGTCTTCCAGCGGGTTGTTGCGGGTGTTGCGCATCAACTCCTCGATCGTGTCCGGCCCATCCGAGTTCGGTCGCCCGCCCATCGCCGCCTCGTTCACCTCGATCAGCACCCAGTAGTCGCCGCTTTCCCGCACGCCGGAATAGCTGGCAAAGGACAGGCAGGCGGCGTTCCCGGCGGTGCATTTCTCGGGCAGCACCGGCGCCAACGCCTTGATGATCAGGTCCACGACCCGCTGGATCTGGTTGAACCGCGCCTCGCAGGCGGCGGGCGCGATCGGATTGAAGATCGACCCCAAGGGCGCTGTCACCTTCACCGGGCGGAACGACCCCTCGTTCTGCGGGATGTATTCCTGATTGGTGTAGGTATCCAGCAACAGCGCCCGGAAGGCAAAGTAGCAGGCCACCTTGGTCGACCCCTCGAACGGCACGTTGAAGGCCGTCGGCACCTGCGGCGAGGATCCGGTCAGGTCCACCTCGACATCATCGCCGCGCACCCGCACGGTCACCTTGATCGGCAGCCGCACGTCTCGGGTGCGGCCATCGTCGTCCATGAACCCTTCCGCCGTATAGTCGCCATCCGGGATCTTGGCGATCTCGCGACGCAGCATCCGTTCGGAATAGTCCATCAGCTGCTGCGCGGCCTGTTCCACCGTGTCGCGGCCATAGGTATCCATCAGCTCGCAATACCGCTTCACGCCCAGTTCGGCGGCGGCAATCTGCGCCTCCAGGTCGCGCATCACCAGCCCCGGCACCCGGGTGTTGCCGCTGATATAGCGCCACAGCGTCTCGTTGCGCTTGCCCGCCTCGACCAGCTTCAGCCCGTTCAGCAGCATCCCCTCGGCGAACACATCCGGCACGTCGATGATCAGGCCCGGCGTCGCCGCGCCGATGTCCAGATGGTGCGCCGTGTTGGCCGAGAACCCCACCAGCTCGCCCTTGTAGAAGATCGGCATGACGATACCGATGTCGGGCGAATGGCTGGCCCCGAAATACGGATGGTTGTGAATGACCACATCGCCCGGCTTCCAGTCGGACTTGGGGATGTTCTTCTCGATCCCGTGCAGATAGCCGGGGATCGAGCCGATGTGCATCGGCGTGGAATCGCTTTCGCACAGCGTGTTGTAATCCAGGTCGAACAGCCCCGCGCCCAGGTCCTGGCTTTCCCGGATGATCGACGAATAGGACATGCGATACAAAACGTTGCCCATCTGCTCGGCAATCGAGTGTAGCGCGCCGCCGATGACTTGCAGGGTGATCGGGTCGATTTCCTTGGCCATTCCTCAGCCCTCCTGTCCGACGCGGGCAATCACCAGATCGCCCAGTTTCATCACCGTGGCGGCAAAGCCCGGCGGCACGATGGTGGTGGAATTCTGCTGCACGATCACCGCAGGCCCGGCGACCACATCCTGCGCCCGCAGCTTCATCCGGTCGAACCGCGGGGTCTGCACCGTCTCGCCATCGTCAAAGGTGGTCGGCCGGGCGTATAGCGCGGCCTCCGACGGGTTGCGCCGCCCGCCCTTCTCCAGCACCGGCAACGCCAGCGTGTCCGAGGACGAAGACCCGATCACCCGCAGCGTCACCATCTGCACCGCCTGATCCTCGAAGGCATGGCCGTATTCGGTGCGGTGAACCGCGAAGAAGCGCCGCGCCATGTCCTGCGCGCTGTCGGCGGTGAACGGGCCTTTCGGCACCGCCACCCGCAACTCGAACCCCTGCCCGACATAGCGGCACTCTGCCACACGCTCGAAATGCTGGCGTTCCGGCGGAATGCCGTCCGCTGCCAGTTGCGCCGCCGCTTCCGCCTGAAGCCGGTCGAACACCGCGTTCACCGCCGCCAACTCGCCCTCGCCCGCCGATTGCAGGATGGCCAGCGACGACTGGGTGAACTCATACCGCGGCTCTGTCACCAGAAGCCCCATCGCCGCCGTGATCCCCGGATGCAGCGGCGAGATCACGTTCTTTGCCGCGATCATCTGTCCCAGCGCCACCCCGTGCAGCGGCCCCGCCCCGCCAAACGCCATCAGGCTGTAGTTGCGCGGATCAATACCCCGCGCGACCGAGTTAGACGCGATGGCCAGCGACATGTTGTTGTTGATGATCCGCAGCACGCCCAGCGCCGCGTCCTTCACCGACAGGCCCAGCGGCTCGGCCAGATGGGTGCGGATCGCGGCTTCGGACAGGGCTGGATCAATCGCCAAGCCACCGCCCAGGAAATGCTCGGGGTCCAGCCGCCCCAGCACCACCTGCGCATCCGTCACTGTGGGCTGCGTGCCGCCCTTGCCATAGCAGGCCGGCCCCGGCTCGGCCCCCGCCGACTTTGGCCCCACGCGGAACGCCCCGCCGCTGTCGACATAGGCGATGGACCCGCCCCCCGCGCCGATCGCGTCGACGTCGATCATCGGCACCAGCACCGGCAGATGCGCCACCTCGGTATCGCGCGGGTTCTTGATCGTCAGCGCCCCGTCGCGGATCACGCTGATGTCGGCCGAGGTGCCGCCGATGTCGATGGTGATGATGTCGCGCTGGTCGCAGGCTTCGCCCGTCCAGCGCCCGCCGATCACGCCGCCCGCCGGCCCCGACAACAGCAGCCCCACCGGGTTGCGGCTGGCCTGCTCGATCGTGCTGACCCCGCCGTTCGACTGCATGATGCGGACATAGGCGTTCACCCCCGCCTCTTTCAGCCGCGCCTTCAGGTTGTCCAGATACCGCTTCGTCCGCGGCCCGATATAGGCGTTCATCGCCGCGGTCGAGAAGCGTTCATATTCCCGGATCGTGTTCACCACCTCGGATGACGCGCAGACAAAGGCATCCGGCAGCACGCTGCGCACGATTTCGGCGGCGCGCAGTTCATGGTCGTTGTTCAGGAACGAGAACAGGAACCCGATCACCACCGCCTCCAGCCCGCGCTCGGCGAAAAGGTCAGCGGCCTGCTTCACCTGGTCTTCGTTCAGCCGCGTCTCCACCCGCCCGTCCGGCGGCAGGATGCGCTCATCCACCACAATCCGGTTGCGCCGCTTGATCAGCGGGGCGCTTTGCCAGGGCACGTCGAACTGCAACGAAAAGTTGTGCGGCCGCTTGTGCCGCCCCATGTGCAGGATGTCGCGGAATCCCCGCGTGGTGATCATCCCCACCTCGGCGCCGTTGCGCTCGATCACGATGTTGGTGGCCACCGTCGTGCCATGGAACAGCGCGTCGATCTGGCCCGGCTGCACCCCGGCAATCGCGCACAGCTCCACCACGCCCCGCACCACGCCAACCGACTGGTCCGCCACTGTCGAGGATACCTTGTGCGTGAAGACGCGCCTGCGCCCGCCCGCCTCAACCTGTTCCAGCACCAGATCGGTGAAGGTTCCACCCACGTCCACGCCCACACGTATCATCGTCGTCTCCCTTGTTCCGGCCTTTTCGAGGCCCGTGGGCCGGGCTGCGGAACGCGCGTCAGCCCTGCCCTTTTGCTGGATTGAGCCATGGCTGATGCGGTTCTCCAACAGGATTTTGCATACAGTCATGTTTGTCTGCGGGGGTGAAATGCGGCGCGGTCCTCTGCCGCCGCCTTTCAGGATTTTCCTTGTTTTACAAGCCTAACGGCAGCTTCCCATGCTTTCCGGGTGCCTCTCGCGGTTGACCTATGCCTGCATCAGATAGCTGGTTTCCGGCGCGCCTAACCCATGGCGCACAAGATTCAATTTCTAACCTGCTGCGTCCGGTGGCAGCACCGCGCCCTTGCGCTCAACAATCAGGCCGTAATGTTCCGGGCGGCGGTGGCGGGCAAAGTTGAAGATCGTCTCCTTGTAGATGCGCCCCATGTCCAGGTCGCACCTGGCGGTGATCACCTCGTCCTCCACCGTCACCGCCTGCGCCACGATCTCGCCCGACGGCGCGACGATCACGCTTTGCCCGCCCATCTTCGACCCTTCCTCGGTGCCGCATTTCGCCGTGCCCACCACCCAGGTCGCGTTCTGGTAGGCCCCGGCCTGCATCGACAGGTGGTTGTGAAACAGCGTCAGGCTGTTCACCGCCTCGTCGCCCGTGTGGTCGAAGGGCGTGTTGTAGCCCAGCATCACCATGTCCACGCCCTGCAACCCCATCACCCGATAGGTCTCGGGCCAGCGCCGGTCGTTGCAGATCGCCATGCCCATCACGCCGCCAAAGCCGCGGAACACCGGGAACCCCAGGTCGCCCGGCTCGAAGTACCGCTTCTCCAGATGCTGGAAAGCGCGGCCCGGTTGCGGGGCGTCATGGCCCGGCAGATGCACCTTGCGATACTTGCCGATGATCCGCCCCGTCCGATCCACCAGGATCGAGGTGTTGAACCGCCGCTTCACGCCCCCGTCCACCACCAGTTCCGCATAGCCCAGGCAAAACCCGATCCCCAGCCGTGCCGCCTCGTCGAACAGGGGCTGCGTCGCGGGCGATGGCATCGCGGTTTCGTAAAAGCTGTCCAGCTCTGCCTCGTCCTCGATCAGCCAGCGCGGAAAAAACGTGGTCAGCGCCAGTTCGGTGAACACCACCAGTTCCGCCCCGCGCGACCGCGCCTCGCGCATCATCTCGACCAGACGGCGCACCGTATCGGCGCGGGTTTCGCTGCGGGCAATCGGGCCCATCTGGGCGGCAGCCGTGATCAGGGGGCGGGGCATCCTATCCTCCGGTGTTGGGGTCAGGGTCAGGGTCAGGGTTGGTCCGTTGCGCCAGAATGCGCGCCGCGCGGGCAATCACCGGCGCGTCGACCATCTGGCCCTCCAGAGCGCCAACGCCCGCGCCCGTCGCGCGCATCCGGTCCGCCTGCGCCAGAATGGCCAGCGCCCAGGCAGTCTGCTCGGGCGTCGGTGCCAGCGCCGCGCGGATCACCGGCAGTTGCGCGGGGTGAATGGCCGCCACCGCCGTCATCCCCAGCGCCCTGCCCTGCGCGATCTGCCGGGCATACAGGTCAAGGTCACGGAAATTGGCGATAGAGCCGGGAAACCCGATGGCCATCAGCCCGCGTTCCGCCGCCGCCAGCGCAATCTGCGTTGCCGGATGCACCAGCCCGCCGCCATTCGGGTCTATCCCCAGGCTGGCCGAGAAATCCTCGCTGCCCAGCATCAGGCCCGCCACCTGCGGCACCGCCGCACTGCGATTCAGATGGCGCAGGCCCGCCGGGCTTTCGATCAGCGCGATCAGCGGAACCCGGCCTCCCGTCAACTCGGCGGCGTTCTGCAACGGGCGGGCGTCGTCGCACTTCGGCACCACCAGCGCGTCCAGCGCCGACAAGTCCAGCGCGGCAACGTCAGCGGGCATGTCGCGCAACGGCGCATTGATGCGCACCGCGCAGCCGATGCCGGCCGCCCGCACCTGCCGCTGCACCTGCGCAACAGCGGCCCGCGCCGCCGGGCGCGCGGCGGCCTCCACCGCATCCTCCAGGTCCAGGATCACCGCATCCGGGTGCCGCCGCAGCGCCGACGCCAGCAGTCGGTCGTTCCCGGCGGGCACGAACAGCAGCGCTTGCCAGGCGGGCGGGCGGGTCATCGGCGGTCCCCGAACTCGCGGCGCAATGCGGCGCCGTGCTGGTCCAGCGCCGGCACCGGGCCAGGCGCCGCCTCGCCGTCCGACAGGCGCACGCCGCGCGCCATCATCTGCACCGGGCCGGTCGGGGTGTCGACCCGGATGTGCCGCGCCTGCGGATGCGCCTGCAGATCGGCCAGGTCCGACATCCGCCCGCAGGCAATGCCCGCCGCGCCCAGCCGCTGCATGGCCGCCTCGCGGTCCAGCGCGCCGATCACCGGGGCGATCAGCGCATCCAGCACCGCGCGATGCGCCACCCGGGCCACATTGGTGGCAAAGCGGGGGTCTGTCGCCAGCTCGGGGCGGCCCAGCACCTTGTCAGCCAGCACCGCCCACTCCCGGTCGCTTTGCACCGACAGCAGTACCTGCCGCCCATCCGCACAGCCAAACGCGCCATAGGGCGCGATCGACGGATGCGACACCCCCACCCGCTGCGGCGGCATCCCGCCATAGGCCGCCTGCAAGTAGGGCACGTTCATCCAGTCGGCCATGGTGTGAAACAGCGACACCTCCACCGCCCGGCCCTGCCCGGTGCGCCCGCGCGCAATCAGCGCTTGCAGGATGGCCGAAAACGCCGTCTCTCCCGCCGCGATGTCGCAGACCGAAATGCCAACCCGCGCCGCGCCCTCGGGCGTGCCGTTCACCGACAACAGCCCGCTTTCGCCCTGGATCAGCATGTCATAGGCCTTCTGGTCCCGGTAAGGCCCGTCCGGCCCATAGCCCGAGATTGACACGTGGATCAGCCGCGGGTTTCCGGCACGCAGCGCCTCGGCCCCCAGTCCCAGCCGGTCGGCAGCGCCGGGGGCAAGGTTCTGCACGAACACATCGGCGCGCGCCACCATCTCCCGTACCAGAGCCATGTCCCCGGCCTGCCGCAGGTCCAGGCAGATGGATTCCTTGCCCCGGTTGATCCAGACGAAATAGGCGCTTTCGCCATGCACCAGCCGGTCATAGCCGCGGGCAAAGTCGCCCTCGGGCCGCTCGATCTTGATCACCCGCGCCCCGGCATCGGCCAGATGCGCGGTTGCCAGCGGTGCCGCCACCGCCTGTTCCAGCGCGATGACCAGCAGGCCCTCCAGATCACCCGCCGCCGTCATGCCTTGCCCTCGGTCTCAAGCCAGCGGCCCAGGTCGCGGGCGGCCAGCCGGTCGGTCGCCTGCATCTGCGACGCAAGACCGTCGGCCACCGGGCCCAGCAGCGCCCGCGCCTTAGCCTGCAACTCTGCGGCCAGCGCGGCAGGCGGCAGCGGCGCCGCAAGGTCATGCGCAAAGGCCAGTTCGCGCCCCCCGGCAAGCCGCACCACGCCCCGCGCCTGCATGTCGGACAGCCCCGGATCGCCAGCCACCACAACCTTCGCCGCCAGCGCCATCAGCGCCGGATCGGCGGCCACTGCGTCGGTAAAGCTGCGGTCCGACGCGGTGTCGCGCCCATGGATCACCATCGCCGCCAGCCAGGCATAGCTGAACTTCACCTCCAGCCCCGTGCGCGGATGCGCCAGCGCGCAGACCGACAGCCAGCGCGGCGCGGTCTCCAGATGGATGCCCGCCACCGCATCCGGCCCCACCCGGTTGTCGGCAAGGACAGCGCGCAGCCCCTCGATCATCGCATGCGTGCCATGGCAGCAGGCGTGCAGCTTGTGCCGGATGTCCGCCAGCAGGAACTGCGGCAGCGGCACGGCGAAGGCCGCTTCGGGCTCGCTGCCCTCGGCATGGGTCGCAAGAAACCCCTGCGGTCCGGCCAGCCCGTCGTCGGGCGCCGACAGCCCGCGCAACGCCAGCAGCGCGCATTCCACCCCGTTCGAGGCCGCAATCCCCGCGTTATACGGCTTGCCCATAGTGCCGAACTGCGATTTCAGGCCCGAGGCGCGGGTCGCACACAGCCCCAGCGCCCGCCGCATCCCGTCGCGGTCCAGCCCCAAGAGGCGCCCCGCCGCCACCGTTGCCCCGAAGGCACCCGCCGTCGCGGTCTGGTGGAACCCCCGGTCGTAATGCCCGGCCCCCAGCGCCAGCCCCAGCCGGATCGACACCTCGGCCCCGATGGCAAAGGCCTCGACCACGCGGTCGACCGTCAGGTCCTGGCATTCCGCCACCGCCAGCGCCGCCGGGTAGATCGCCACCGACGGATGCCCGACATGGGCGAAATGCGTGTCATCATAGTCCAGCGCATGACTGGTGGCGCCATTGACCAGCGCCGCGCTGCGCATCGGCGCCGACCCGCCGCCGATCAGGCTGGCCTGCGGCGCGCCGCCCTCGGCCCGCACCATGCCGCGCAGGATGCGCGCCACCGGCTCATCCCGCCCGGCCAGGCCGCAGACCATCCAGTCGAACAGCGAAAGCCGCGCCATCCGCATCGCCGCTGCCGGAATGTCGGTTGCCGACAGCGCGGCCAGGTCCAGCAGGCGCGACGTCAGCATCACACCCCCGCCCCGTAGGACTTGGGCAGGCCCAACACCTGCTCGGCGATGTAGCACAGGATCAGGTTGGTCGAGATCGGCGCCACTTGGTAAAGCCGCGCCTCGCGGAACTTGCGCTCCACGTCGTATTCCTCGGCAAAGCCAAAGCCGCCATGGGTTTGCACACAGGCCTCGGCGGCCTCCCAGCTGGCGTCGGCGGCCAGCATCTTGGCCGTGTTCGCCTCGACCCCCGGATTGTGGCCCGCGTCATACAGCGCCGCCGCGCGGTAGACGATCGCCTCGGCCGCCATCATGTGCGCCTGGGCGCGGGCCAGCGGGAACTGCACCCCCTGGTTGCGCCCGATCGGCGCGCCGAACACCACCCGTTCGCGCGCGTAATCGGCGCCCTTCTTCAGGAACCACTTGGCATCCCCGATGCACTCCGCCGCAATCAGGATGCGTTCGGAATTCATCCCCGACAGGATATAGCGAAAGCCCTTGCCCTCTTCCCCCACCAGCGCATCTGCCGGGATACGCAGGTTGTCAAAGAACACCTCGGTCGTTGCATGGTTCATCATGGTGCGGATCGGGCGGATGTCGATGCCGTTGCCGATCTTGCCCCGCATGTCGACCAGGAACACCGACAGCCCCTCGGTCCGTCTGGCCGCCTGCTCGCGCGGGGTGGTGCGGGCCAGCAGCACCATCAGGTCGGAATGTTCGGCCCGGCTGGTCCAGATCTTCTGCCCGTTGATTACCCACTCGTCGCCCTCGCGCCGCGCGGTGGTCTTCAGGCTCAGCGTATCGGTGCCGCTGGTGGGTTCGGTTACGCCAAAGGCCTGAAGGCGCAAGGACCCGTCTGCGATTCCCGGCAGATACCTCTGCTTCTGCTCGGCGCTGCCGTGGCGCAGCACCGTGCCCATCGTGTACATCTGCGCATGGCACGCCGCCGCGTTGCAGCCCTGGCGGTGAATCTCCTCCAGGATCACCGCCGCCGCCGTCAGCGTCAGCCCCGAGCCGCCATAGGCCTCCGGGATCATCGCGCCCAGCCAGCCCGCCGCAATCAGCGCGTTCACGAAGTCGGTCGGATAGGCCCGCCGGGCATCCAGATCGCGCCAGTAGCTGCCGGGAAATCCCGCGCAGACGCGGGCCACGCCATCGCGGATTTCGGCATGGTCTGCGGTTGGAGAAAACTCTGCCATCGGGGCCTTGTCCCTGTCGGTTCTGCGTTCTTGGTCGCAGGAAATCGGCCCGAAAGGAAATAATCAGACATGCATCCAGATATCGCGCCGGGGCATGGCGGCGGGCGCCCGGCATCAGTTGCGGGCAAGCAACCCCCCGCGGCGCCACAAAAAAAATCCGGCCTGCGCGGGGGGCAGGCCGGACCAGGATGCAGACGTCAGGGGGAGACGCAGCCTGCATGTCCGTTGGGTGGCGGGTGGCCCGCTCAGCCGCGCTTGCGCAGCGTGGCGCGCAGCTTGTCCGTGGCCGCCATGTCCACCGTTTCACTGTCCAGGTCGACGATCACGCCATAGGCCTCGCGCGCCAGGGCAACCGTGCAGAAGCCGTCCAGCACATCCTCCAGCACCTTGACCGGAGGGCGGTCCAGGGGGTTGCCATAGCCGCCGCCGTTGGGGCTGTAGTAGGTCATCACGTCGTCTGCCTGAACCTCCAGCCCCGAGAATTTGGACGGCATGTCGCGCACCTCTCCCGGGCGGCCCGGGTTGGTGATGGTGCAGCGCCCCACCGTCCCGTCCTGCCCGCCGAAGATGCCCCAGGGCGCATCGGTATGGCGTTCGGATTCATGGGTGATGAAGGCGGGCGTCAGCACCCTTTGCGCCTTGACCACCCCGATGCCGCCACGAAACGCGCCTGCCCCCGGCGGCAGGTCATCGCGCAGCTCATAACGGTCGCAGATGATCGGGATATGCATCGCCAGGTCTTCCAGCGGGTTGTTGCGGGTGTTGGCCATCAGGTTGTCGATGCAATCCGGCCCGTCGGACCGCGGCCGCCCGCCATAGGCGCCCTCGTTCACCTCCAGGAACACCCAGTAATCGCCGGACGGGCGGACCCCCGAATAGGCCGCAAAGCTGATCGACGCGGATGACCCCGCAATCACTTTGTCCGGCATCACCGGGGCCAGCGCGCGGATAATCAGGTCGATCATCCGGTTGCACTGGGTGAACCGCGCCTCGGCCGAAGCGGGGGCCTTGGGGTTGAAGATCGACCCCAAGGGCGCCGTCACCTTGATCGGGCGGAAAGACCCTTCGTTCGACGGCACCCGCAGGTCCGACGTGGCAGCGTCCAGCAGAAGCTTGCGGAACCCCGCATAGGCCGCCACCTTGGTCGACCCCTCGAACGGCACGTTATAGGCGGTTGGCGTCTGGTCGGCCGATCCGGTCAGGTCCACCTCTACCTCGTCGCCGCGCACCCGCACCGTCACCTTGACCTTCAGCCGCCGGTCCCGGTTGCGCCCGTCGTCATCCAGCCAGCCCTCGGCGGTATAGTCGCCATCGGGGATCTCGCTGATCCGCTGCCGCGTCATCCGCTCGGCATAGTCCATCAGTTGGTTGGCGGCGGCGAACACCATCTCCTCGCCGTATTTCTCCAGCAGTTCGACGAACCGCCGCGCCCCCAGCCGTGCCGAGGCCACCTGCGCCTCGATATCGGCCACAAGCTGCCCCGCCGCGCGGCTGTTACGGCGGATATAGTTCCACATCGCGTTGTTCGGCTCTCCCTTGCGGTAAAGCTTGGTGCCCGCGAACAGCATCCCTTCGGCGAAGACATCCGGCACGTCGATGATCAGCCCCGGCGTGGCCGCGCCGATATCCACATGATGCGCCGTATTCCCGGCAAAGCCGACCAGCCGACCCTGAAAGAACACCGGCACCACGATGGCCAGGTCGGGCGTGTGGCTGGCGCCGAAATACGGGTGGTTATGCACGACGACATCGCCGTCATACCACTCGCCATCCTCCAGCGTCTCGGCAATGCCGCGCAGATAGCCGGGGATCGACCCGATGTGCATCGGCGTCGATTCGCTTTCGCACAGGGTGTTGAACCCCACGTCGAACAGCCCCGCCCCCAGGTCCTGGCTTTCCCGGATGATCGAGGAAAACGACATGCGATACAGCACATGCCCCATCTCCTCGGCGATGGTCTCGAAACTGCCGCGAATGACCTGAAGCGTGATCGGGTCCACGGTCAGGGCGGCGGGCGTGGTCATCTGGTTCATCTGTGGTCCCTCCTTCACACGCCGACCGGGCGGATGCGGGTGTTGCCATACTCCAGCGTCTCGGCGACGTAGCCGGGCGGCACCAGCGTGGTGGCGTTGTGCTGGTGCAACAGCGCCGGTCCCGGCACGCGGTCGCCCGCCATCAGCCGGGTCCGGTCATAGCGCGGGGTCTCCAGCGTCCGGCCATCATCGAAGGTGGTCGGCCGCACGAACATCAGCGCCCGGTCGATGCTGCTGCCGTCGCTGGCCGCAATCGCCGGAATCTCGATCCGCCGGACGGCGGCCTGGCCAATCGCCCGCAGGGTGATCAGCTCTACCTCCGCCTTGCGGTAGCTATAGCCATAATCCTGCTGGTGCCGGTCGTGGAAGCTGTCGGCGATGACATGGACATTGTCCGCCGTCACCGGCCCCTCTGGCACCGTGGCGCGCAACTCAAAGCCCTGCCCGTGATAGCGGCACTCGGCAATCACCGTGATCCGCCGCTGATCGGGCGCGATGCCGTCGCCATCCAGTTCCGCCTGCACCTTGGCCCGCAGCGCCGCGATGGCAGCATTGATCCGGGCAAACGCGCCCGCATCCGCCTTGGTCAGTTCGACAATCACCGCCTCGGTATGTTCATACTGAAGATCGGTTTTCAGCAGGCCCACGGCGGCGGTGATCCCCGGCGCCACCGGCACGATCACGTCCTTGCACGCCATCGCCTCGGCCAGCGCCACGCCATGCAACGGCCCCGCGCCGCCGAACGGCATGATGGAAAACTCGCGCGGGTCGATGCCGCGCGCGACCGAGTTCGAGCGGATCGCCAGCGCCATGTTGTTGTTGATGATGCGGATGATGCCCAGCGCCGCTTCCTTCACCGTCATGCCCATCGGGCGGGCAATCTTCTCCTCGATCGCCTTGTGCGACAGGCTGGCATCCAGCTTCAGGTCGCCGCCCAGCGCCATGTCGGGGTCCAGCCGCCCCAGCACGATCTGCGCATCCGTCACCGTCGGCTGCGTGCCGCCCCGGCCATAGCAGGCCGGACCCGGCTCTGATCCGGCCGAGGCCGGGCCAACATGGAACGCCCCCGCCTCATCGATGAAGGCAATCGACCCGCCGCCCGCGCCGATGGTGATCAGGTCGATCATCGGGGTCAGCACCGGGTGGCCCGAAACATAGGTATCGCGCGGGTTCATGATCTTCACCGCGCCGCCCGGAATGGTCGAGATGTCGGCCGAGGTGCCGCCGATATCGACGGTGATGATGTTCGCCTCGCCCGCCATCGCGCCTTCGGACGCGCCGCCGATCACCCCGCCTGCGGGGCCCGACATCAGGATGCGGATCGGCCGCCGGGCGCAGGCATCCACCGTCGACACCCCGCCGTTCGATTGCATGATCCGCAGCTTCGAGGTCACCCCCGCCTCGCGCAGGCGGGCATCCAGGTCGCGCAGGTAGAACGCCGTCTTCGGCCCGACATAGGAATTCATCGCCGCAGTCGAGAACCGCTCATATTCCCGCATCACCTTGGCCACTTCCGAGGACAGCGTGACATAGGCGTCCGGCATCTCCTCCAGCACGATCTCTTTCGCCCGCTGTTCATGCGCGTCGTTCAGGAAGGCGAACATGAATCCGATGACGACCGAGTTGATGCCGCGCTTGCGGAACACCGCACAGGCCGCGCGCACCGCCGCCTCGTCCAGCGGCGTGGCGATGGCGCCGGTCGGCGGCAGGATACGTTCGGCCACCGCAATGCGGTTGCGCCGCTTGACCAGCGGCTGGCTTTGCCAGGGCACATCGAAATGCAGGCTGAAGTTGTAGGGCCGCTTGTGGCGCCCGATGTGCAGGATGTCGCGGAAACCCTCGGTCGTGATCATGCCGCATTCGGCGCCGTTGTGTTCGATGGTGATGTTCGTCGCGGTGGTGGTGCCGTGAACAATCGTCTCCACCTCGGACGGGGCGATGCCTGCCATGCGGCAGACGCCCTGCACGCCCTCGACCACGCCGATGGACTGGTTTTTCAGGGTGGTGGGAACCTTGTGATAGAAGACGCCCCTTGTGCATTCCAGCACCAGGTCGGTGTTGGTGCCGCCGACGTCAACGCCGATTCTGGCCATGTCATCTCTCCTGTTGGGCTTGCGTCTCTGCCGGACGAAGGGGGGGCGCCGGGCGCTGCGGCCCGGCGCCAGGTCTTACTCGGCGGCCATCTTCTGCGCCGCCAGCCCGTCGATGTAGGCCGCGCATTCGTCAACGGTGTGGACGTCGCCGAACTTGGCGTCGATGTCGAACAGGTTCCAGGCCACGGCGCCCGGCACGCGGTCTCCAATGGCTTCCTTGACCGCGATGGTGCGGAAACCGTCGGCCAACCCGTCGCAGATGGTCTGGCGCACGCAGGCGCAGGCGGTGACGCCGGTGACAAGGATGGTGTCCACGTTGCCAGCCCGCAGGATGCCGGCCAGTTCCGTGCCATGGAACGCCGAGGCGCGCTTTTTCAGCAGGGTGTATTCGCCGTCAACCGGGGCAATCCGGCTGTCGATGGCCCACAGGTCCTTGTCCTTCAGGTTCACCACGTCGACCGGGATCTTGTTGTGCCACAGGCCCATGTCGGTGAAGGGCGCGTCGCGGTCGGTGATCTCGTAGGCGGTGGTCACATGCACCACCGGCAACTGCGCGGCGCGGAACGCCTTCAACAGCTTTTGCATCCCGGGGATGATCTCGGTATCCATCTTCTCCTGGTCGCAGGTGAAGGGGTTGCCGGGGCGGGTCCAGGCATTCGCCAGATCGACGCTGACCAGCGCCGGCCGCTTGCCGAAACCCACCCGGCGCTGAAAGCCGCGCTGCTGATACAGCTTGCTGGCGGTGTCGAAGGCCTGCTGCAACAGACGGTCCAGTTCCCTTGCGTCAACGTCGCTCATGTCGTTCTCCTGTCATGCCATTGATGCAGCCCGCGCCATGCGGGCGGCTTGTCGGATCGGCGGCGGCTGGCCCTTTCTTTGCGGACCAATCGCGCCCTGAGGACAAGTCTGGCGCAGTGATTGACGGCTGTGAAATGGCATGTCAGCATTTATTGATGCGCGTCATGCATCAGTGGAACCGACAGGATCGCCGTGAAGAATCCGCCCGGCCTGGAAAACGTGCAGTCCTTTCTGGTGCTTGCCCAGGAACTGAACTTTCGCCGCACCGCGGACCGGCTGAACCTGGACCAATCGGCCCTGACCCGGCGGATTCAGAAGCTGGAGCAAAGCCTGGGCTTCCGGCTCTTGGAGCGGTCCACCCGCGAGGTGGCGCTGACGCAGGCGGGGCAGCAGTTCTATCAGGCCAACGCCGACCTGATGCGGCGCTATGGCGATTCGGTGCAGGCCGCGCGGCAGGTGGCGGAGGGGAAATCCGGCCTGCTGCGGCTGGCCTACATGGCCTTTGCCGCGACCGAGCTGATGCCCGGCGCCGTGCTGCGCTTTCGCCAGGCGCATCCCTATATCGACGTGCGGCTGGACTATATTCGCACCCAGGGCCAGAAACTTGCGCTGGCGAATGGCGATATCGACATCGGCTACATGATCGGCCCCTTCGACCATGCCGATTTCAGCGCGCTGCAACTGTCGTCCGAGCCGCTGTATGTGGTTACGCCGCGAAACCACCCTTTGCTGCTGCGGCCCAAGATCGTGCCGGCAGACCTGGCCGATCAGCCGGTGATCCTGGGCAACATGCAAGAGTGGGAGGAGTATCGCTGGCGGCTGAACGACATGTTTTCCAGCGAAGGCATTGCCCTGAACGTGGCGCTGGAGGCGTCGAACACGCTGGCGCTGAACGGGCTGGTGGCGGCGGGCCTGGGCGTCACGATCTATCCCGAAAGCCTGATCGGGTTTCTGGGCCGCAATGTCGAGGTGCGGCAGATCATGCACCCGGAGTTCCGCAGCCGCACGGTGCTGGTGTGGAAGCGGTCGAACCGGACACCGCAAGTGAAGGCCTTTGTCGAGGTGGCAAAGCAGGTCGGGTCGCCCACGTTTTGAGGGGGAGCCATCAGGCCGGGCCGAGCAGACGCTCCAACTCGGCCAGCATGGTTTCGACCAGGATGCCATCGACGCGGGCGCCTTCCAGGCGGATGAACCAGGCGCGGCCGTCGTGGCCCGAGGTCAGCCGGACGCCGGTGGAAAGGGTGGCCGCGCGGACAACCCGGGGCCGCGCGACCGGGCGGCCGCCACGGTCGGGGCGAAGGGGGGCGGGGTCGGTCTGGGCAAGGGCGTTTTCGAGGATGGCCAGTTCATCCGCTGCGGTTTCGCAGCGAACATCGGCAAGCGCCTCTCGCAGCAGCGGTTCGGCGCCGTCGCGCAGGGCGGCGGCGAGGCGCAGGTCCTCTTTCTCGCGCAGGGCGTGCGGGAAGGCCAGCATGTCGCCCAGTTCCTCGAAGATCAGCGCGAAGGAGCGGATCTTGGACCGCTTGGCGCGGGAGGCCTGCGCGTAAAGCGCGTCCACTGCCGCCTCGACATTGAGGAAGGCGCCCTGTTCGGCGGCAATCACCGCGATGCGCCCGCGTTCAAAATGCGACAGGGAGGAGCGTACTTCGTTCTCTTCCACCATGGCGGCAAAGAAGCCGCCAAGCGCCGCCGGATCGCGCAGGATGGCCTTGATGGAGGAGTATTTGGCCTGCCCGGTCAGCCCGCGCAGATTCTGCACCGCGCGCAGGCGGCGATAGCCGGACAACAGGCCGTAAGCCGGGCCATCCCGCGCGTCGGCAAGAGCAAACACCTCGATCGGCAGGCGCAGGCCGTGGGCGGCGATGGAGGTCTGCAACTCGGTCAGTTCCTCGACGCTGAGGGCCATGCGGTCGCGCACCAGGGCGTCGGGGTCGATCTGGTCCAGAGGCAAGTCAAGGAGGAGAAGGCCGCGGCTTTCGGCATCGCGCAGGCGGGCTTCGGCGGTGCTGTCGGCTGGCGAAGGCTGGGATGTTTCGCCGCGAAACGTATCCGGCGGTGGGGCGGATGTTTCGCCGCGAAACGTGACTGGCGGTGTGGCGGCGTTTTCCGATGCGGTGGCGACGTGGGGTGAGTGAATGGTCATCAGGTCCGCCCTTTTCGCGCTGGCCCCGACCGGAAGGTGGCCAGAGGTTTCGCGGCGAAACCTGCGGCGCCCCGGTTAAGGTTCTGTAAAGGGTGCGGGCGTCAGAACTGCGTCAGGAGGTATATGAAGATGCCTTCGTCATCGGTGGTCAGGTCTGTCAGGTCATCCGAGAAAGAGCCGAAGTTGTAGCCAAGGCCCAGCATCGCATGGGGGCCGATGTGGCGATACACCGTGGCCAGCGCCCCGGTTTCCGACAAGCCGGCATCGCGCGCCTCAAGATACCGGCCTTCGACCAGCAGGTCCCATTCGTGCGTCAAGTGATAGCGCGCGTTCAGCACAAACAGGGCGGCATCGTTCTTGGCCAGGGGCGTGGTGGCATCCGGCGCGCTTTCCGACAGGCGCAGGCCCAGCTTGCCGCCCAGCGTCCAGTGCGGGCCGACGTCATAGGTGACATCGAGCGACAGGACATGGCTTTTCTGCCGGGGGCCGGGGTCATCGGTGCCGTCGACGCGCTGGCCATACATGTCGTGCAGATAGGTGTAGCGGGCCAGGAAGTTCAGCCGGTCATTGTCGACGGGGCGGAAGGCATAGCCCAGCGAGACGCGGGCATATTCGCCATCGGGGATGGAGGTGCCGTTGGACTGGGTGTCGGCGGCGTCGACGGTGAAGATCAGGCGGCGGGCGTCGTCGATCTTGTAGCTGGCGGCGCCGGTCAGCAGCACGGTGTCGGCGTCCGAGGCCACGCCGGTGCGGGTGCCCCGGTCGCGGATCACCTCGATCCGGCCCTTGGCGGTCAGGCCGCCGCCATCGTCGTAGCGAACGCCGAACGACAGGCCGCGACGGTCGAAATCGCCCGCAGAGTCGCGGACCTGGCCGACATCCAGCGCGCCGGTGAAGGTCAGGGCAGAGGTGACGTCGTATTCCACGCCGTAGGTGGAGGTCAGCGCCTTGTGGGTGCCGAACATGTCATAAGTGTTTTCGCCGAAGACGCGCAGGTCATCGCCGATGGGGCGGCGGGCGCCTGCGACGACGCGGCCATCGTCGCGACCGTTCTGGGTGACGCCGTCGAGTTCGCGCCCGGGGTCCAGTTCATACCCAAGGTAGGCGCTGGAACCGTCGCGTTCATAGCTGACCAGCGCGCGGCCCCCGGCGCCTGCGGTGCCGCCGGACACCTCGGCCTCGACCGTCCAGCCGTTGCCGAAGGCCAGTTCGGTGCCAAGGCCGGCGCGGTCGTTGCGGTCCAGCGCGCCGGAAACGTCCAGCGTGGTCTGGCCGAAGACATACCAGGCGAAGCTGTCGGATTGCTGGAAGCTGGCCTTCACGGCCAGGTCGGTGCGGCGGCCGTTGTCATCGGCGTCGGCGGGGTCATTGCGGTCTTCGTGCATGATACCGGCGGACCATGTCAGCCGGTCTGTGGCTTTCCAGGAGGCTTCCAAAAGCGCCTCATCCAGCCGCTTGCCGTCGGCGTTGCGGTAGTGGTCGGCGCGGATGCGGTACGACAGGCGGTCGGTGACCTCGCCTTCCGCTTCGATGCCCGCCAGGTCTTCGTCGGCAGTGACATCGTGGTCCAGCGTCGAGAAGCCTGCGCTGCGGCGTTCGGCCCAGACGCCGAGCGAGCCTTTGGCGGCAAGGCCGAGGTCGGCGAAGGCAAGCCGGGCCTCGATCCGGGTGGCATCGCCGGTGCCGCCGCCGCGCGCGCCGGTGGCGATGGTCAGGCCGCCGTCGGCGGAATAGTCGGTGCCGAAGCCGGGGCCTTCGGACCGGGCGTATTCGGCTTCAACCCAGCTGTCCTGGCCGATGACCCAGCGCAGGTCGGCGCCGGTGGCGGTCTGGTCGGCGATGTCGGTCTGTTCGACCATGCCGGTGATGCCAAGGCGGATGTCATCTGTGACCCAGACCTGCGCGCGGCCGCCGTAGGCGAGGCCGTCCACCTCTCCCGCCGTCGGGGTGTATTCGTATTGCACGACAAGGCGGGATTCGGGGGTGGTGCCGGGCGCGGGGGTGATGGTGCCGGTGCCCGGACCGCCGCCGGTGGTGCCGCCGGACAGCGGCGCGGACAGGGTGACGACGCCCTGCATGTAGTTGATGGTGTAGTCGCGCCCTTCCACCAGGGTGCGGCGTTCGATGACGCGGCCGGTGTCGGGGTCGCGCCGTTCGATCGTCAGGGTTTCGGAGCCGATGGAGATATCCTGCCGTCGCAGGAAGTAGACCGAGCCGCCGGTGCCGAGAAAGACCTCGCGGCCCGGAAGTTGGTCGGGGTGGGCGGCATAGGCGCCGAAGGTGACGCGGGGTTCGCCGCGGGCGGTTTGCTGCGGCGAGGTGTAAAGGCCGGAGAAGCCGTAAAGGCTGCGCTCGTTGCGCAGGTATTCGGCGCCGTCGATGGGGGCCTTGGCGTTGCCCCACATCAGATAGCTGCCTTCGCGTTCGACGCGCAGGTAGAACTTGCCGTCGGTGGGCGCGTCCTGGATGATTTCGCTGTCGTCGCCGTAGGTCGGGTAGGCCAGTTCCGGGTCCAGCCGGGCAATGACGCGCAGCGGGTCCTTGCGGTCGAAGTCGCGGAAAAGGTCATCCAGCGGTTCCTCACCGGTGTCGGCCGAGGAAGTGATGGCCCAGCCGGTGGCCGTCTTGCCCTTGGTGTAGAAGGCCAGCCGCCCGCGATCCCAGGTGTCGCCCTTGGCGGGGCCGGAGAGGGTTTTGCCGAAGGTCAGGTCGGCGGTGGCGACGGTGAACCATTCGGTCTGCGGGATGCTGATGACCGGCGAAATGGCGATGTTCTCGCCCCCGCCGGTGACGCGGACGGGGATGGTGGCATCGCCCACCGGCAGGATGCGCTGGATGACAAAGCTGCCATCGGCATCGGGGCGGATGGTTTCGCCAAGCGCGCTGACCACGGCGCCGGGGGCAAGGCCGCTGCCCGAGACGGTGACGGCGCCGCCGGTGACGGGGATGCCGCGGCGGGCGGTGCGGTCGATGCCTTCCTCCTCAGCCGACGCATGAACGCGGGTCAGGCCGATCAGGGCGGTTTCGTCATAGCGCCCGGCGGCGTCATAGACGCGCAGGACGGCGGCAGGGTCTGCATCGGCGGGCAGGGCCAGCGTGGCCTCGCCGTTGGCGTCGATGGGATAGATGCCAAGGGTGCGCCCGCCGGGGGCGTCAAGGTCGTAGACCACGACTTCGGCCCGGGCGATCCAGCCGGGATAGTTGGTGCGGCTGCGCACGGTGGCGCTGCCGGGGCTGGCCGACACCACCTCAAGGTCCAGCCGGGGGCGGACGCCAAGGCCATCGGCGGTGACGCGGACGTCGGCGCTGCTGGTGAAGGCGGGTTCGACACGGCGGACGCTGTCGGCCAGGCGGTCCTCGCCGGCGACGGTTTCGCCGCCGATCGAGATGGCGAAACCCTCTTGCCCCAAGGCAGGCAGGGCCGTGAGGGCGGTGGTCATCAGGGCAAGACGAAGGGTGTGACGCATGGACATGACCGGTTACTCCCGCCCCTTTTGCACAGACTTTTCGATCATCAGCGGATACGTCCCCGCCGTGATCCAGGCCTGGCGAAGGGCTTTTTCCACCGCCCGCAGGCGTTTCATCGCGTCGCCTTCCGCCTCTCCCGCCGCCAGCACATAGGTCAGGTAGATGACCGAGGGCGTCTTGCGGATATCACGGACCAGTTGTTTCAGGCCCTTGGCCAGCCCGTCCACCGGCTTGGCCGTTCCGGGTTCGAAGGCCGAGGCGGTCAGGTCGATGTCCACCCGTTCGCCCTGTTGCAGGGCAAAGTTCATCTTGGCCACCTTGCCTGCCGTCAGCCGCAGGGTGCGCGGGTTTTCCGACGCCACCATCAGGCCCTGCGGCAGGGTGCGGGCATCCAGCTTCAGCGTGAAGTTCGATCCCTCGCGCTTGGGCAGGGCGGCGCAGGGAACGTGGTAGCGGCCGAATTCATCGGTGGTGATCAGCAGGCCGTTCACCGTGGCCAGCCGCACGCCGGGGATGCCGGGTTCTTCGGTGGGTTCGGGTTCCGTCGGCGGCGCCAGCTTGCCCCATTTGTCCAGGAAGATTTCCGGGTTGGTCAGCGCGGCGCGGCCCGCGTCGGCGTCCTGCACGCCGTTGCCGTTCCGATCGAGGAAGACCTTGCCGATGACGTCGGAACAGTCGAACACCGCTTCGGGCACGATGCGGAGGGTGGCGGTGGCGACGTTGGTCACCACCTGCCCCAGCGAATCCAGCATGAAAGCGCGGTTGGTCAGGGTGCCGGGTTCCACCTGTGGCCCGACGCGGGCTTGCAGCGTGATGACCAGCCGCCCGCCCGCCGCAAGGTCGCGCGGACCCCAGGTCAGGCGGTTGCCTTCGGCCACGGGTTCGGTTGCGGTGCCGTCCACCCGGCCCGAGCCGGGGGTATAGGCCAGGCCCGGCGGCAACTGGTCGACAAAGCTGGCGCCGGTGTAGGTGATGGCGGTGGCGTTCTCGAAGGTCAGGGTGAAGGTGACCGTCTCGCCCACCACGGCAGAGGTGCGGTCCACCGTCTTGGACGCCGTCAGCAGGCGGCTGACGCCAAGGGTGGTGACGGTGGGGTCATCGGTGGTGTTGCCATCGCTGTCGATGCCGTCATCCGAGATGTCGCTGACCGGGGTGCCGTTCGGCGCGGTGGCCGAGACGGTGACGGTGTTAGACAGGCCGCCGGTGTCCAGAATGGCGGCGGTCAGGGTGACATCGGCGCGGTAGGTCCAGGTTTCTCCCACGTCCAGCAGGGCGTTGCCGTTGTCGCCCGAGACCAGCACCGGCGGGCCGTTCAGGGCCTGCGGGTTGCCTGCGGCATCGGTCAGCGTATCGACCGGGGTGACCGCCGAGAGGGTGACGTTGCCGGTGTTCTGCACGGTGATGGAATAGCCCAGCACGTTGCCCACGGCGGGCGGGGTGGAAAGGGCCGAAGTATCATCGGTCTTGGTCACCTCAAGCGCCGGGGTGCCGGTGATGGGCGCGGGCGTTGGGTCGCTGCCGCCGGGGGTGGGATCATCGTCCGACAGGTCGGTGACCGGCAGGCCCGAGGGCGGGGTGGCGGTGGTGGTGACCTGGTTGATCAGGCCCCCCGCGTCGATGTCTTCTTGCGTCAGGACATGGGTGATGCGCCAGGTGCCGGTTTCGCCGGGCAGCAGCGTTCCGGCAGCCGAGCCGAGGCTGGCCGACACGAACACCGGCGTGGGTGCGGGCAGCACGGTGCCGTCGGCCCGGGTCAGGCTGTCGGCCAGCGTCACGCCGGAAAGGGTGACGGTGCCGTTGTTGATGACGGTGACGTCGAAGACAGCCTGTTCGCCCGCCGCCGCGCCGACCGAGGCCAGCGTCTTGGTGGTGTCGATGGCGGTGACCGGGTTCAGGATCAGCTCGGTCGGGTCGTCTTCGGTGTTGCCATCGGCGGGGTCGTCATCGGCGCTGCGGTCGCTGACCGGCACGCCGCCGGGGCCGACCCCGCGCACCACGGCCGAGTTCGACAGGCCGCCCGCGTCGATGTCGGCTTGCGTCAGGGTGTGGGTCAGGGTCCAGCTGATGCTGTCGCCGGGGGCAAGCGGGTCTGTGCCGCTGGACAGCACGGGGGTGGCGGCCAACGCGGTGCCGTCGCGGCGCGACAGGCTGTCGGTGATGGCCGGGCCCGAGATGGTGGTGACGCCGGTGTTGACGGCGGTGATGGTGAAGGTGACGGCATCGCCTGCCACGGCGCCGGGGGTGGTGACAACCTTGGTGACCGTCAGTTGCGGCGTGGGGGGCACCACGTAGACGGTGGGGTCATCGGTGGTGTTGCCATCGCTGTCGATACCGTTGTCCGACACATCGGTGACCGGCGGGCCCGAGGGCGGCGTGGCGGTGACCGAGGCGGTGTTGGAAAGGCCGCCGGCGTCGATATCCTCTTGGGTCAGGGTGCGGGTGGCGCGGTAGGTCCAGACCTCGGTCACCTGCAAAAGGCCATCGCCGTTGTCGCCGGATACCAGCGCGAAGGGCGCGTCCAGCGTGACCGGCGTGCTATCCAGCCGTTGCATCGTGTCGACGGGGGGTTGCGGGGTCAGGGTGACGTTGCCGGTATTGCGCAGGGTCAGGGTGTAGGCGACCTGCTGGCCCGGCAGGGGCGCGGTGGGGGCGACGGTCTTCGTCACCTCCAGCCCCGGAGCCGGTGAGGGGCCGGGGGTGACCAGCGTCGCCGTATCGCCCAGCAGCGTCCCATCCGGCGCGCGGCCCGAGGCGGCGGCGGTGTTGGTCAGGCTGCCCCGGTCCACATCGGCCTGCGTCACGGTGACGGTGAAGGCGCAGGGGGCCGAGGTTTCGCCGGGCGCCAGCCGCGCCACGGTGCAGGCCAGCGTCGGCGCCATCGGGTCGGTCACCGACAGGTCTGTCAGCGTGACGGTGCCGGTGTTGCTGATGGCCAGCCGATAGGTGACGGTGCTGCCCGCCGGGCCGAAGGGCGTGGGCGTGGCGGTCTTCTCCAGCGTCATCGCCGGGGCGGCGGCGGGGATGCCGACGGTGGTGCTGCCGGTGGTGCTGACGCCGCCGCCGGTGGGCGTGACGCCGGTGGCGGTGGCGGTGTTGGTCAGGCTGCCCCGGTCGATGTCGGCCTGGGTGACGGTATAGGGTGCGTCGCAGATCAGGGTGGCCGCAGGGGCCAGGGTGGCGGCGCGGCAGGTCAGGCCGGGCAGCATCGGGTCCGTCGCCTCAACCGCGCGGAGGGTCTGGTTGCCCGAGTTGGTGACGGTCAGCCGGAAGGTGACGGTCTGGCCGACGGCGGTCACCGATGCCGGGGTGGCGGATTTCACCAGCGTCAGGGCCGGGGTGGCGCTGACGGTGACGGTTTCGGTGACGGGGGCCGAGACGACGGGCGTGCCGCCGCCGAAGCTGGTCTCGGCGTTGGCTTCGTTCAGCACCTCGCCCGCGTCGACGTCGGCCTGGGTGACGGTGTAGCTGGCCGTGCAGGTGGCGGTTTCGCCAGGGCGGAAATCCGGGTCGGCGCCGGTGGGGGTGAAGCAGGTGACCGGGCCGGTCAGGCTGTCTTGGACCACGACAGGCTGCACGAAGGCGCGGGTGCCGGCGTTGGTGACGGTGAAGGTATAGTCCAGCACGTCGCCCGGTGCGGCGAAGCTGGCGGTGGTGGCGGTTTTCGTCATGGACAGGGCAGGGACGCCTGCGTCCGGCACGGTTTCCGACACGCGCGGGCTGATGGTGCTGCCGCTGCTGGCGGTGGCAAGGTTGGTCACGACGCCAAGGTCCACGTCATCGGCGGTCACGGTGTAGCTGCCGGTGCAGGTCAGCGTGGCGGCAGGGGCCAGCCCGCCGGGCGGCAGGGCGGGGCACGAGACGGCGGGGATCAGGTTGTCGGCCACGGTGACGGGCGCGGTCAGCGTGGTGTTGCCGGTGTCGGTGACGGTGTAGGTGTAATCCACCACCAGACCGACGATGAACTGCGCGGCAGTCACCGATTCCGCGGCCTTGACCACTTCCAGCGCCGGGGATTGCACTGCCGGAATGGAAACGCTGTCCGGTGGGCTGGTGACGGGGGTGCCGCCCAAGGGGCTGCTGGCAGTGGCCGAGTTGATGATCTGACCCGCGTCCAGATCGGCTTGCGTGACGGTATAGCTGCCGGTGCAGGTCAAGGTGGCGGTGGGGGCCAGCGGGCCAGCCGGGCAGGTGATGGTGCCGCCTGCGGTGGTGATCAGCGGATCGGCCACGGTGAAAGGGCCGGGCAGGGTGACGTTGCCCGAGTTGGTCAGGCGGAACTCGAACGTCAGCACATCGCCGACGGCATCGAAGGCCGGGCCGGAGCCTGTGGCAAGGCGCTTGTCCAGCGTCATCGCGGGCGCGGCGGGCACGGTCAGCACGGTGGGGTCATCGACCGTGTTGCCATCGGTGTCGTTGCCATTGTCAGTCACGTCGGTCACCGGGGCGCCGGTGGGGGGCGTGCCGGTGACAGTGGCGGTGTTGCGGATGCCGCCCGCGTCCAGATCGGCCTGGGTCAGGGTATAGCGCAGGTCGTAGCTTGCCACCTCTCCCGGCAACAGCGTGCCTTCGGCTGAGCCGAGAGAGGCGCCCAGGAAGGTGGGGCCGGAGGTGAGCGTGAGCGGCGTGCCATCGGCGCGGGTCAGCGTGTCGCTGGCGATGCCGGTGGCGGTCAGCGTGGTGTTGCCGGTGTTCGCCACGGTCACCGTGAAGCCGACGGTGGAGCCGACGGCGACAGGGGCGGCGGAAAGGGTCTTGGTGCCCTCGATCCTCGGTGCGGCGGTCAGCGGCACGCGGGTGGGATCGTCGGTGCCGCCGGGCAGGCCGTCATCCGAGCGGTCGCGTACGTCGGTGCCATCGGGGGCCGAGGCCAGCGCATCGGCCTGGTTGGCGATGCCGCCCGCGTCAATGTTGGCCTGCACCAGCGCGTAGGTCGCGGTGTAGGTCCAGACCTCGGCCGGGTCCAGCACGCCCAGGGTGGCACCATCGCCGCCCGTGCGGGTGGGGCCGGAGGTGAGGGTCAGCGCCGTGCCATCGGCGCGGGTCAGCCGGTCATTCAGCGCGGGCGAGGACAGTCGCACGTTGCCGGTGTTTTCCACCGTGATCGTGAAGGTCACCAGCTGCCCGGCGCGGGGCGGGGTGGTCAGGGCGGTGGTGTCGGCGGTCTTCAGCACCTCAAGACCCGGCGCGCGGGTCAGCGGGGTAACGGTGGGGTCCGACGTGCCGGTTCCGTCATTGTCGGATGTGTCGGTGACGGGGGTGGCCGAGGGGTCTTGCGCCGAAACAGTGACGGTGTTGGACAGGCCACCAGCGTCGATCATCGCTTGGGTCAGCGTGACGTCGGCGGTGTAGGTCCAGGTCTCGCCCACCTCAAGCAGGGCATTGCCGTTGTCGCCGGAGACCAGCGCAAGGGGTGCGTCCAGCGGCTGCGGGGCGCCGGTGGCATCGGTCAGCGTATCCACCGGCGTGACGGCGGAGAGGGTGACGTTGCCGGTGTTTTCCACGGTGACGGTATAGGCCACCACATCGCCCGGAACCGGCGGCGCGGACAGGCCGCTGGTGTCGGCGGTCTTGATGACCTCCATAGACGGGGTGGGGGTTTCGACGGTGACGGTCAGGCTGTCGGTGGCGATGGGCGGCGTGGTGCCGGGGGGGCTGCCCGCCGTGACGCTGGCGGTGTTGGACAGCGCGCTGCCGTCATCGATGTCGGCCTGGGTCACGCGGTAAGTCGCGGTAAAGCGCGCGGCATCGCCGGGGGCGAGGCTGTCCCAGACGCCGTTGGCCGCCGCATCGCTGCTGCCGCCGGGCAGGCCGCCATCGGTTTCCAGCGCATCGCCGCCCAGCGTCAGCGGCACGGTTCCGGCGGCGGAGGTGTGGCTGTCAACCGGGGTGACGCCGGTCAGGGTGACGTTGCCGGTGTTAGTGACGATGTAGGTATAGGTGATTTCATCATCCACCGCGGCATTGGCGGGGATCGAGGCGGACTTCACCACCGTCATCCCCGGCGCGCGGGTGCCTGGCACGGTGGCGGTATCGGTGGCCGGGCCGGGGGGTGTGGGCAGCGGCACCTGCGGGGCTCTGCCTCAATCTGTGTGGCGGAGGGGCAGCATTCTTGCCCTCAACAGTTCTGGCCCGGCTCGGCCGTACATGGCGCGTTTGAGGGTCTTCAGACGATTAATCTGACCTTCTGCTTGGCCGTTGCTCCAGGGCATCTCGATAGCGTTTTTTACCGCATCGAAATCCCGGTTCAATGTGCGTGCGAAGCGCACGATGGGCGCCAGGTCGGTTTCGATCGCGTCGTCGATCCATGCAGGGAGCGGGTCTGCCTCGCGGCCACGCAGGATACCGTTGAACCGCATGACGAGGCAGCGCATCGTTGCGAAGGCGGGAGAGCCAGCCTTGAGCGCGTCGACTTTCCGCGCCTGATCCGGGGTGAGTTTTCCGCGGGGTTTGATACACAGCGCTGCCGCGATGACCGGGGAGATCGCGTGCCCCGTTTCCGGGTCCCGGACCGGTTCCAGGATCTGGTGCTCCAAGGCAGGGCCCTTCGCTTGCTTTTCGGCTCTGCGCCACCCCGCCAGCAGCCGCTGCAAATGCGTCGGGCTCCCCTCGTAGCCACGCTCTCGGATCAGACGGAACAGGGCGCTTCCAGTTCGAATTCCGCCCTTCCAGCTTTGGCTCAGGAACTCTTCAAAGTACCACGGCGAAGTCGGCTTCAAAGCTGCCCGCCTGCGGTCCGGCGGCGTCTCGAACTGCAGCCATTTCGCGATGCTGCGACGAGGGAACCCTGTTCGCCGCCCAATCTCGCTGCAGGTAAGCCCCTGATTTCGAAGCGCATGGATGGTGGTGAAAATCTCTTCCCGAGACGTCCTGTGCGCAAGGCGGGACTTCAGAAGGCTTCCCTCTGCGGTGATATTGTCGGCGTCGGACAGCAGCGCCCTGCCGGTCGCACGGCCGTGAAGGTTCATCTGCTCCTCGATAGCCTGCCGCAGGTTCTGCACGATATGAAACCGGTCGGCGACCTGTTCCGCTTGCGGCGCGCCTTGCCGGGCAGCCTGGGCGTAGAGACCGCAGCGATCTCTGCTGATCACTTCCACCTCGGGATGTCGTTTCAGCCAGTCGGTGCAGGTGACCACATCACGATCTTCGAGAACATCGATGACCGCGCGACGCTCCAGATCGACAATGATCGTGCCGTAGGTCTGCGACTTCCGCCAGCTCCAGTCGTCGATCCCGATGACGGTCGGCGGCTCGGCAGTGTCTTGAGCACGGTTCTTCAGCTGCCTAAGCACCGTGTCATCACTGACCCCAAGGCCCAAGCGGTGCAAGAGCCGCTCGGCAGGCCGCCCGCCGGTCGCGTGCCCAAGATGGCTGACAATTTCCCCGACACGCGAAGTGCGCCGCGCAAAAGGACGCGCAATCGAGCCGATCTGGTCCGAGAAAGTCCGGCGCGGGCAGGCGGGTGCCAAACATCGCCAACGGCAAACCCAGAGGGTTACCGTAACCCCGTCACCATGGGCGGGATAATCCTGCAGCCGCCTACGCCGCCAGCCGTGACGACGTCGCGATTGCAATCCACAGTCTGGGCAGATGCCGTTTGGTGTCAGACTGCCGGATACAGTCCACCCGCCGGAATCGCGCCGCTCAACGCTTTGAACGGAAACATCGCTCCCGGGCGACCAGTGCTTCCTTGAAATCATCACTATCCCTCCTGAATCTTCCCGTTCTCAGGATAGTGCGCCACACAGATTGAGGCAGAGCCCCTTTAAGGGCAACGCGACAGGGGGCAAGCTTCAGCAGTTCGGGACAGCCGACGAGGTCTATCGCCACCCGCGGACCCGGTTTGTCGCCCAGTTCATGGGCGAAACCAACCTGATCGAGGCAACGGTCGTACGCGATGCGGATGGTGCTGCGGCCGTCGACGTGGCCGGTCGCCGGATCGACCTTGGCGAAGTCGATACCAAGGGCCTTGAGGCAGGTATGAAGATCGCCATCGGCCTCAGAGCAGAGCAGCTGGCAGTCGCTCCGAAAACCGCGGCATCCGGCGTTTGGACCGCAACGGTCACATCCATGTTCTATCTGGGCAATGGATACCGCTATCTGCTGGATTGCGCGCCGCATCAGTTGACCGTCCATGTCGCCGCGCCGCATGCCGACACCTCGATCCGGTCCAATGATCAGGTAGAAGTCCGCTGGCAACCGGCCTCGGTCCAGATCCTGCCTGGATAGAACCTGATCGGGCAGTTCTGCCGACTGCGCTGCAACCGGCAACCCACTACTCTCCGGTGATCGAAGAGACCGGCTTCGAAGGCAATGCCCCACACAGGGTATTTCCCTCGGGCAAGAAAGTTCCATTCGCTGAAGCCGAGGTCGGTGGTGATCACGACTCTGGTGCGGTCGTTGAGTTTGCTCGAGAGGTGGAACAGCAGGGTGCCGCCCGGGGCGCTGAACGACAGGTAGCCCAGTTCGTCCAAGATCACGAGGTCGAGCTAGAGCGGGATGACTCTACACGGAACCATACCCTGCGTTTCGGATGTAGTTTTGGCATTCCTGCGGGGTGAACTGGTCGAGCAGTGAGCCGATCCTGCGCCAGACGGCTTCCTTGGTGCGTTCGGCGGCCTTGCGCAGCAGGTGCTTGAGTTTGGCGACGACCTGCTCGATCGGGTTGAGATCGGGCGAGTAGGCGGGCAGGTAGAACAGCTTTGCACCCGCCGCGCGGATCGCCTGACGGATGGCGGGGGTCTTGTGGCTGCCGAGGTTGTCCATCACGACGATGTCGCCCGGCCGCAGTTCGGGGACCAGGACCTGCTCGACGTAGGTTCGGAAGCTCTCGCCGTTGATCGGCCCGTCGATGACCCAGGGCGCGATGATCCCGTCATGGCGCAAGGCACCGACGAAGGTCATGCGTCGGCGTGACGCTCGAACCTTTGGCGCCTCACGCCTCCATCCAGTGTCCGAACGGCGCGCGACCGATCAGCCGCTGGCCCCGCGCCGCCCAGCCGCGCAGTGGGGCCATGTTGGTCTTGGCCCAGGTCTCGTCGATGAACACCAGCCGCTTGGGGTCAATGCTGCCTTGCCGCGCCTTCCAGCGTTCCCGCTTGCGGGCAACGTCCGGTCGTTCCTGCTCACGGGCGAGCGCGGTTTTTTTTGAAGCTGAGCCCCTCGGCATGGGCGAAGGCCCACATCGTGCGGTAGTCGACCTTCAACCCGCGCTCGGCAAGTTCCGCGACCAACCCGCGCAGGGTGAAGTCGCCCTGCGCCATCCGGGCGCGCAACCAGTCGGCCTCAGCCCCCTTGATCTTGCGCGGCACATGCCCGCCGATCTTGCCCGGCGCGACACTTCCCGTCTCCCGCCGCCGCTCCGACCACTTCACCACGCTCGACGGGGCCACGCTCAGGGCCTCGGCGATAGCGCGCACCGTCTCACCGGCGTCGAGCCGCGCCATCGCGCGCTCCCGGATATCCATCGAAAGGGGTCTTGTCATGAAGGCTGGCCTCCATGCCCAGCCTCCATGGTGAATCAGAAATCCCCACCCGTGGGAATCCCCCGAGATTCACTCAAGCGTCATCCCGCTCCAAAAAAAGGGCTGCCCGCGAACCCGCGCAGGCAGCCCGATCTGGTTCGGCGAAAGTGGCCGATCAGCCGCCGAAACGCTCGGTCTTGACGCGTTCTGCTGGGATACCCGCGCCGACGAAACAGCCCGCCAGAGCCTCGACAAAGTCATTCGACCCGCAGACGAAGACCCCCGAGGGCTGCGGCGTATGCTTCCGCATGAACCCCAGCACGCCATCGCAATCGAACCTTCCCTGAATGTCGCCCTCACGTTGGGGCCGGTCGCGGGTAATCGCGCGGATATAGGTCAGGTTTGGATTTTCCCTGGCAAGGTCCGCCAGCTCCTCGCCGCCCACGACATCCATGTTGCTGCGCGACGAATGCAACAGAAGCATCCGCCCCTCGTGCCTGGCCGCCGTGTGTTCCCGTGCCATGGAGATGAACGGCGCCACACCGGATCCGGCGCCGAGCAGCACGACATCGCCCGGCATTGACGGTTCCCAGATGAAATGCCCGCCCAGGGGGCCGCGTATCTCAACCTCGGTGCCGACTTTCGCATAACCGTGGAAGAAGGTCGATACTTCCCCCCCGGTCAGCAGTTCGATAGCCAGTTCATAGCGTCCCGGCGCGGACGGGGCCGAGGTTACGGAATAGCTTCGCTCGGCCCGGTAACCGTCGGGCGCGGTCAAGCGGATGTCGATGTGTTGCCCCGCGATATAGGGCCGAAATTCTTTCGGCTCGAACACGACGCGGTTGACCATCGGCGTAAGCGGGGAAAGCTCGGCGATCCTCGCGGTTTGCCATTTTGCGGAATGGGGAGGGATCGTCATCATCAATCGTCCGAAAACCGTTGCTCAGTCCATGGGTCGCCGTAATTGTGATAGCCGCCGCGCTCCCAGAATCCGGGGCGATCAACATTGGTGAAGGTAATGCCGGTCAGCCATTTCGAGGATTTCCAGAAGTAGAGATGCGGCACGACCATGCGGATGGGGCCGCCGTGATCAGCCGTCACCGCTTGCCCGTCATACTGGGTGGCGGCCATGGCCTTGTCGCCACGCAGATCTGCCAGCGGCAGGTTGGTTGTATAGCCGTCCGCGCCGTGGAAAGTGACATGTCCCGTCGCCGGTTCGATCCCGAGTGCGGACAAGATGTCGTCGAACAGCACGCCCTTCCATTTCATGTCGAGCTTGGTCCAGCGCGTGACACAGTGAATGTCCCTGGTGAATTCGGTCTGCTTCAGTGCGTTGAAGTCGGCCCAGTTCAGGGCGCCCAGTTCCTCGCGTTCATGTCGGACGACCAGCCGCCACTTCGTAAGGTCCATCCTTGGCGTCGGGCCGAAGGACAAGACGGGGTAACTGTCGGTGCGGCTTTGCCCGGGCGGAATACGACTCTCGTAACCTTGATCTCTGCGCCGGCCGAAGAAGCCATCGGTGATCATGTCTTGCCTCCGTGTTGCATTGTTCTTACCTCTTTCATTCATGTGGGCTACGCCCTCCACCCCTGCCGGAACGATCCGACATCCTGACAGGGTGAACGGTTATGTACCGCGTCGCAAGACATGCCGCTCACCCGGCCAACAGCCGCGCGCTTTCGTGAACCGCCAGCATATAGGCAGCCGCCGCAATTGCGGCGTCCTTGATCAGGAACTCCGCGCCTTCGCCAAGGAACGGAAACCCGTTCTGTTCCTGCCAGCGGTCGGTGAACAGAAGCATGGATAGCGTGATCGACAAAACAGCCACTGCCGCCCAGGCACCCAGAAACCCAAGGGTTGCCGAGAAAGTGCCCAGGAACAAGAGCGCGGCGACGGCAAGCTCGGCCAGTGCGACAGCGATGGAGAAAAGTCGCGCCCCGAGAAGGCGTGGCCCCCATCGCAACACCGGGTGTTGCCGGACATAATCGGCGAACCCGGCGCCTTCGCTTTTCGGAAGTTTGGCAATGGCAAAACCGACAAAAACGACGATCAGCGTCCAGCGCAATGCGAGAACAGCGATCCATTCCGCCGTCAAGAACTGTAGAATTCCCATGTTTCCTCGATATTTTGGCCAGTCAGCGCGGCTTAGAGAAGCGGGTCGATGATCGCCCGCCAGTTATCGAGTGCGGACGCACTGCCAAGATCGCCCCGCTCGCTGTCATTGATGAAGATCGTCGGTGTGCTCCAGACGCCGCGCAACGCCGCATAGCGTCCAGGCTGCTTCGCGGTCGCAATGACGGCATTGTCGGCCATAAGTTCGGCAATCCGTTCCCTTGATGTTCCGTCGAACTCGTGCCCGAAGTCTGCCACCAATGCCTTCAGATCGTTATGTGTCCTGTCGGCGAAGGCCCCGTTGAAGTAGCGTTCCTGTCGGGTATAGAAGAAATCGAGCAGGCTCATGAACCTTTCGTCATCGTCCCCCGCCAGACTGAACAGACCGAGCGTCACGTCCCATGACTGACGATGATTGGACAGTACCATCATGTTGACCGCAAAGCAGATATTCGCAGCGCCATAATGCTCGGCGACCTGACGGACTGTCGGCCACGTCTTCGCGGAATAGGGGCACTGGGTATCGAGAAACAGGTCGACATAGACGGGGGCTGCTGGACTGCCGATGAACCGGCCGCTCCGGCGTTTTGCGAGGGGAATTGTCACGCTTGCTCCTTGGTAGCGGGTTTGGTGTCGATCGCGGTCACCGGGCGGCAACGCGTTCGCGCAAATACCGAACGATGTCCGCGGACTCCGGCATCCAGCGATCCTTCCCCTTGGTTGTGATCCTCAGCACTGGAACGGTGGCGCGCCCGCGCGCCTCCAGCAACTCTTCATAGTAGTCAGGATTATCCCAGACATGGCGCAATTCGACTTTCGCCCCAGTCTCCCTGATCGCATGCAGGACACGCTGGCAGAAAGGACATTGAGGATAGTAATAAAGTGCGAGGCCAGTTTCGTTCAGGGGGTCAGGCAAGCTCAGCCGCTCGATGAAGTGGTCGGCGTACATCGGTGGCCAGGGATAGGTTTTGCCGAACCGTGCGAGACGCTCCTCCTCGACAGAGATGAGGCAGGCTACAATCTCGGCCCTGGACAGATTGCGGCCAAGAATCCCGCTCAAGGGTTGCTGAAGAAAGCCTGCATACCAAAGCGCCCAGTCAGGGTCTTCGCCTTTGACCTGGATGAAAGCCATTGCATGGGCTTCAGCGGCCTTTTCGAACGCTTCTACCAGCGCCTCACGCATATTCTTCAAGCTACCTCTCCTTCCGTTTGATACCGTAAAGTTAGACCGTCAATGAGACGCACAGTCAATCATGCGGACGCAAGCCCGGCGACCGGAAAGGGCTGGCAATTTCCCACCCGCGCACCATATTACAGGCATGTCACACACATCCTTTCTTGAACACCGCGAACTTGGCGAAATCGTCTGGCAGCGTGACTTCGATGTGGCTCTCTCACTCGCCGCAAAGAAGGATCTTCCCGTCCTGCTCCTGTTTCAGGAGATACCGGGCTGTTCGACCTGCGTGAATTTCGGCCAGGATGTACTGAGCAATCCGCTCTTGGCCGAAGCGATCGAAGAGACCTTCATCCCGCTGGCCATCCACAACAACAAGCCCGGCCGCGATGCAGAAATCCTGGCCCGGTTCCGCGAGCCGTCCTGGAACAATCCGGTCATCCATTTCCTCAGGCCCGACGGGTCGCCGCTGATCCCCAAGCTGGCCAACCGCTATGATCCCTTGGCGGTTCACAGCAAGATCGTCGCGGCGCTTGAGGCAATGGGGCGGGAGGTGCCGGAATATCTGCGTCTGCTGCGCGACGATCTTCTGGCCGATTACGGCCTGGCGCGCAGCGCCAACATCGAGACACCCTGCTTCTGGTCGGGCGAAACCTCGTTGGCGCAGCATCCGGCGGTGCTGACCACCGAGGCTGGCTGGATCGGTGACGAGGAAGTGGTCCGCATTGATTATGATCCCGCCAAAGTGGACTTGGCGGCATTGGCTGATTTCGCTGAAACCGAGGGCTTTGAGGTAGGCGAGCCCACGGGTTTCCGCACCGACAAGGCACCGCAATACTATATCAGCAAATCGCGTTTCGCGCATCTGCCGCTGAGCCGGGCGCAACGGACGCGGATCAATCTGGCAATCCCTTACCGTGACCGCCCCGAACGCTTCCTTAGCCCCCGGCAAGCCGCATGGCTGGCCCGACCAGATCTGGCCACGCTTGCGCCGGCTTCGACCTATCGCGGCGACTTCCGCACGGAATGGAAGCGGCTGGGCGCTATGGGCAAGGCGGTGGCGGAATAAGTCCGCCACCTGCCGGTTCAGCCCTTTGCCGAAAGGCTCGGATGGCCGCCGAACTTGTTGCGCAAGGCCGACAGGAAGCGGTTGCCCAGCTGATCTGCATCGCGCGAATCGAAGCGGGCGAAAAGTGCCGCCGCCAGCACCTGCGCTGATCTGCGCTGGTCGATGGCCGCCTCGATGGTCCACCGCCCCTCGCCGCTGTCGGCAACCTCGGGCGAATAGAGATCAAGCGATGGATTGGCGGCCAGCGCGTCGGCGCCAAGATCGAGAAGCCACGAACTGACCACGCTACCGCGCCGCCAGACCTCGGCGATGGCCGCCAGATCGAGCTCGTAGCGATAGTCTTCGGCAACCACATCGCCTTTGGCCGAGGCGAAGAGCGCAAAGCCTTCGGCCATCGCCTGCATCATGCCGTATTCGATGCCGTTATGGATCATCTTGACATAATGGCCGGACCCCGACTTGCCGCAATGCAGCCAGCCCTGCTCGCCCGGAGCGATGGGGCCCCCTGCGCGCGCCGGAGTGCGTTCGGCAGCGTCGATCCCAGGCGCAAGCGTGTCCAGGGCGGGCTCGATCCGGGAAATGGCCTCATCCGTTCCGCCCAGCATGAGCGAATAGCCGCGGGTCAGCCCAAAGACCCCGCCACTGGTGCCACAGTCTGCCATCAGCATGCCGCGTTCAGCCAACATGCCAGCACGGGCCACACTTTCCTTGAAATGGCTATTGCCGCCGTCCACGATCACGTCGCCCGGGTCGCACAAGCCGGCCAGTTCCTCCAGAACCTGCCCGGTGGCCACACCGGCCGGGACCATTACCCAGATCACCCGTGGTCGGGGTAGAGCGGCAACCAGCGCAGGCAGGTCTGGCCATGGCGCTGCGCCGGTTTCGGCCGCAAGTGCCTCGCGAGTTTCAGCGGTATTGGCGAAGACATGACAATGGTGCCCGCCCCTGGACAAACGACGCACCATATTTCCGCCCATGCGGCCGAGTCCGACAAAACCCAGTTCCATTTCGCTCTCCTTTTATCATCGAACCGTCAAGGCAAGACAGGGCGAGCGGCGTTCAACCAACCTGCACGCCTCGCCAAAAGGCGACACGGCCCTTGATCTCGGCCGCGGCAGCCTTGGGGGATGGGTAGAACCAGGCGGCATCGGCATTCGTCTGGCCAGCCACGTTCAGCGTGTAGTAAGAGGCGGTACCCTTCCAGGGACACACGCTGCGGTGCTCGCTGGTCACCAGATATTCGGGTTTTACGCTTTCCAGCGGGAAGTAGTGATTTCCTTCGACCACGACCGTGTCATCGCTTTCAGCGATCACTTTTCCGTTCCAGACTGCCTTGACCATGATTTCCTCCGAAAGTCAGGGTGAATGATTCATTACGGCGCGCACCCGCGACCGCAGTTCGGGCAAAAGCTCTGCCTCGAACCAGGGGTTCCGGCGCAGGAAGGCATTGTTGCGCCAGGAAGGATGGGGTAGCGGAAAGATGGCGGGCGCGCTCCGACGCCAGTCCGCGACGGTCGCGGTAACGCCGGCCTTGCGCGCCACCTCACCCAGGTGCCACCCCTGGGCATAGCCGCCGATGACGATCGTCAGGGCGACCCGGCTTAGGGTGGCAAGCGTCGCGGCGCGCCAGGCAGGTGCGCAGCGCGGCTGCGGCGGCAGGTCACTGCCCTTGGCGTCATAGCCGGGAAAGCAGAAGGCCATGGGGACCATTGCCACGCGGTCGCGGTCATAAAATTCATCGCGCGTCATGCCCAGCCAGTCACGCAGCCGGTCGCCGGACCGGTCATCGAAGGGCACGCCGGATTCATGAACCCTGAGGCCCGGCGCCTGCCCGACGATGAGGATCCGCGCGCCGGTGCGGAACCACACCACCGGGCGCGGCTCATGCCGCGTCGCGGTCAGGGCGAAATCCGCTGCGCAAAGGCGGCAGGCGCGGATCCGGCCGGCGATTTCGGGCTCGTGCGATGTCATCCCCGGTACCGCTGCTCCTTCCAGGGATCGCCGTAATTGTGGTAGCCAAGCTTTTCCCAATAGCCCTTGTAATCGAACTGGCTGAAGTGGAGCCCGCGAAGCCATTTCGCGCTTTTCCAGAAGTAAAGGCCGGGGACCACAAGCCGCGCGGGGCCGCCATGGTCCTCGGTCAAGGGCTTGCCGTCATACTCGGTAGCAATAAAAGCCTTGTCACCCAGAAGATCGGCGAGCCGCAGGTTCGAGGTGTAGTTCCCGTCCGCACGGGCCTGAACATAAACCGCTTCCGGTGCCGGCCCGACCAGATTGACCAAGGTCTGGACCGACACGCCCCGCCAACGAGTATCGAGCTTTGACCAGCGGGTCACACAATGGATATCCACTAGGAACTCTTGCTGCGGCAGGGCCATCAGGCCCTGCCAATCCAGCGTGAGCGGTCGGGCAACTTCACCATCGAGCGCCAGCGACCATGTGTCCTTGCCGGCCGTGCTGGGCGTGCCGGCCGTCATCACCGGAAACCTCTGCGTGACCACCTGATTGGGCGGCAGGCGTGGACGCCCGTCCTTGAGATATTCGGTCATTACCCGGCCTCGCCTTACAATACCTCGTCAACGCGCAACTTGCGGCCCCGGAATTCGCAGGTCTCGCCCGCCCGCTTTCCCTCAAGCGTCGCATAGATCGGCGCGGCCTGCGAGATGCCGACAAACTGCTTGCCCTGACAACTGAACTCGTCGGTTGAGACGCCGATTACCAGATAGCGATCGCCAATGCGCACCGCAGCGCCCGGGGCAACTTCGTCCTTGGGTCCAAAATCCAGCGCCGTAAGCGCCGCGATCTTGCTCTGAGCCTCATGTTCGAGGTCGTCAAAAGCCTCGGCCAGATCTGCGGCGGTTTCAGCCTGCGCCTGTTCATCATATTCGATGGGTTCGAAGCGGTCCAGCCGTGCTGCGGAGAGGAACCGCTCATAGGTTTTGTGGACCTGGGTCAGCTCGGCCCCGGTAAGGGCCAGCATCGTGGTGCGAAGGTGGGACTTGTCGATCATTTTCATTCCTTTAGTTTGGTCTCAAGTGTGGGATCGATCGGGAAGGCCGACACCACCGGGAAGCGCTGTCGGCGCGAGGGGAGTGAAGTGATATGGGCGCCGCATTGTCGATTGTGATCCTTTTCACGGTCACGTCCACCATCGTGCGGGTCGCAGGGCTTTTGCTTGAACACAGCGGCATCCCGCGGCATGTTGCCCGGCTTCAGGCAGTTTCCGCGCTGACCGGGGCGGGCTTTACCACGAGTGAATCCGAGCTGCTGTTGCAGACGCCCGAACGGCGAAACGTTCTGGCAGCGCTGATGATCACCGGCAGCATAGGGTTGGGGTCCTTGATTGCAACGGTGGTCGTTGGGGCTTTTGGTGTCAGCAATTCGGCCATGGGGCTGCTCGGCCAGGCTGGCGCGGTGATCGCAGCCTTGCTTTATCTGCGATTTGTGCTGCTGACACCATGGGCAGACCGGCTGATCTGCGGACTGGCCGCGCGCTGGTTGGCGCGCGAGGGTGCCGGAAAACTGCCGTTTCTGGTGCTTCACCGATTGGGAGAAGATTCCACGATCGCAGAGCATCGGCTGGTGCGCTGCCCCCCGCCCAACCCCGCCGACTGGGGCGAAGCGGCCAACCTGATCCCGGTTGCGCTGCGCCACACCGACGGATTTGTCCGGCATGGTTGGGGCGGGCTGACCGGCGAGGGGCAGAACGCCATCCTCTGCGGGCCGCTGGAGGCCCATGCCGCATTTGCCACAGCCTTCGGCGGCCCCATCGCAACCATGGAACACTGAAACCACATGGACAGCGCCCGCACTTCGCCCGGTTTTCTGCATCTGTTGCCGCTGAAGGGCGGTGGCTACTGGTTGCACATGTGCATTCGGCATCGGGAAACCTCGGGCTACCTGATGGATCAGGTCGCGCTCGACGATCTCATCGTCGATGCCCTGCTGGAGGAGGACACCCGCTCGCGGATCAGGGTGCGCGACGAGGGCATTATGGTGCTTCTCAAAGCCATGCACCTGCGCGGCGAAGAGATGGCGCGCCCCGAGGACATGATCTCGATGCGGCTCTGGCTGACGCCCGACCGTGTCATCAGCACGCGCGAGGCCGATGTCGACCCGATCCTTGAAATTGCCGCGCGTCTGGCAAAGGGCGAGGGGCCGGTGACGTCCGGCGATTTCCTGGGCGATCTGGTGGAAGAGCATCTCGACGAGGTCGAGGCCCAGGTCGAGATGATCGAGGACGACACCGCGCAGATTGCGCAACTGATCGGCAATCTCGAACTGGAATTTGCCTGCCCGAACATGGCCGACACCGAAACCCGCATCAGCGGTTTCCTGCGCCATCTGGGGCCGCAACGCCCGGTCCTTGAAACGCTGTCGACCCTGCGCCACCCGGTGCTGGACGATCGCGGCCGCGCGCGTCTGGACGATGGGTTGAACCGGCTTTTGCGCCTGCTTGAGACCTTGCAAAGCCTGCGCGATCAGATCGCGATCCTGAACGATCAGGTCAGCCGCATCCAGGACAGGCGGCTGAACCGCTCGTCCTATGTGTTCGCCGCCGCCGCAACGATCTTTCTGCCGCTTGGGTTCGTGACGGGCATGTTCGGGGTGAATCTGATGGGCCTGCCGCTGGAAGACAGTCCGCAGGGCTTCTGGATTCTGACCGCCATCTGCCTTGGCTTGAGCGTTGGTTTGCTGGCGCTGTTCAGGTGGCGCAAATGGCTGTGACCCCGCCCCGATGATCACGCAGCCACCTTGGGCGGCTTGCTGTGGTGTTCCACGACCTCGGCCACGATCACATCGTATTCGGTAAAGACATCGGCCTTGCCGCGTTCCTTGGCGTATTTGTGTTCGGGATGGACATCCCATTCCTCGATCGCCTCGAAGCTTTCAAAATAGCCGATCAGCACCCTTTCGCCATCTTCGGCGATGAACACCTTGTGGCTGATATAGCCTTTCAGCCCCCGGACAACGGTCACCATTCGCGCATAAAGATCATCGAACTCACCCTGGAAATCCGGATCGACGCGGTGCCGGAAAACCTCGACGTGCATTGCCATTCCTACTGTCCTTTCTGAATAGGTTGGTGGGTCCGCCCGATACGCCGGGCCAAGGGGTTTGCAGTGATGCCGTGCAGCAGGATCGAAAGCCCGACGGTCAGCGACACGCAGGCCAGAAGTTCCGGCTCATTGGGAAATTCAAAAGCATCCATCGTCAATAGGGTGAACAGGATCGAGGCCAGCCCGCGGGGGCCGAACCAGCCAAGAAACAGCTTCTCTGGCATCGGCAGCCCTGTCCCGACAAGCGAGACCACGATCGGAAGGATCCGCACGACCGTCAGGAACAACACCGCCAGAACAACCGTCGCAATGCCCGCATGCGCCAGCCCGTCCGGCAACAGGAAGGCCCCGAAGACCAAGAATGCCGCCATGGTCAGTAGCTGGCCGGCGCCTTCCATGAATTCGGAGACAAAGTGGATATCGTGGCGATAGACATTGCCGAAGGTCATTCCCGCCACGAAGGCTGCGATGAACCCGTTGCCTCCCATCAGCAATGCCGCGGCATAAGCCGCGAAGGCTGTCAACAGGAAGAACACCGCCCCGGCGGAGACCTGCATCAGATCGCGGGTCTGCGCCCAGTCCATCGCCCTTGCCGCAGCCCAGCCGGTGGCAACGCCGGCCAGCACGCCGAAGGCCACTTCGGCCAGAGCTTCAAGCGCGAGGTTTGTCCCGGACACCGGCTCGTGCCCGACCATCATCGAGGCAAGTGTGGCACCCAGCAACACGAAGGGCAGCGCCAAGCCGTCATTCAGGCCGCTTTCCACGTTGATCGTCCGGCCCAGATGTTCTGGAACATCCGGGTTTGTCACGACGGCCTGCACCAAGGCGGCATCGGTCGGCGTCAGGACAGCCGCCGTCAAGAGCGCCATCGCAAAGCTGGTCCCCGGGTTCAGCCCAAAGGCAACCGCCGTTCCCAATGCGATTGTCAGGGGCATGCCCACCATCAGCATCCGGGCTGGCAGGGCCCAATTCATCCGCAACCTGCGGACACGAACATGGCTGGCATCCGCAAAAAGCACCAGAATAAGGGTCACCTCTGCCAACAGGACCTTGCCTTCATGGACTGCTTCGGGTGGCAAGGCTGCATGCAGCGGGACGCTGAGCAAAAGCCCAAGTCCGGTGAAAAGCAACGGCAAGGTCAGCACTGTTCGCGAAAGGCGCTTCGAAAACAGCGAATAGACCGCACAGGCGGCAATAACAGCCAGCATTTCAAACAACGTTGCCTACCTCCCGGCGCAGCCCTGCAAAACGTTGCCGCAGCAAGGCCAGCTTCGGTTCGATATAGGCGTTGCAGAACGGGCCTTCCCGATTGCGGTCATAATAGTTCTGAAACCGTTTATCAGAGGCCTTGAAGGCGCGAAAGGGCAGCACGGCCGTCACAAAGGCACTGCCGGTCTCCCTGGCCAGTTCCGCGATGATGCGGCGCGCTTGTTCGGCGCTGGCGTCATCTTTCACATAGACCGCGCTGCGGTATTTTCCGCGCATTTTATGCTGCGACATGCTGGCGTGGGTCGCCAGATGCACCGCGATCAGGTCGTCGAAACCGATCAGATCGGGGTCCCAGGTGACGCTGACCGCTTCGGAATAGGCCTGATGCGGCGGATCGGCGGCAATGAAGCCCTGTGCGACCTCTGTCACCCCCCGCAGCGATCGGAACACCGCCTCGGTGCACCAGTGACAGCCACCGCCGAAACCTGCATTTTCCAGCATTCTCTACACCTCGACCGGAACGGCACCCTGGGCCAGTTTCAGCCGGGTCCAGACGTTCATGTTGATAACGACAGCGGCGATTTCGGCAATTGCTGTCTGGTCGAAATGCCCCGTCAGCGCCGCGTGCCGCGATGGGAAGGCGGCCAGATCATAGGCGGTCAGCGCCTCGGCATAGGCCAGTGCGCTGCGCTCGGCAGCGGTGAACATGGTGCTTTCGCGCCAGGCGGGAAGATGCGCGATCTTTTCCACGTCGATACCCCGGTCCTGCGCCGCCCTGGTGTGCAGGATCAGGCAATAGGAACAGGGGTTCAGTTGCGCGACCCGAAGCCGCAGGAGCTGGGCCAGGCCCGCGTCAATCGACATGTCGGCGGTATACCCCACCGAGGCCGCCATCTGCTGGGCGATACCGTGAAATTCGATCAAGTCAGGATCGAAACGGGTGTTTTCGAAGGTTACTGCCATTTCATGCTCCCAATCCAAACTTGCGCCGCCACTCGGGTCGGGTGGCAGCCACTTTCCGCAGGAAGGGACAGGTCAGCCGGATTTCATGCGGGCGGTCCTGCACCGCCTCGAAGACCTCGGTCGCAAAACGCGTTCCCGTTCCGGTGCCGCGCAGCGACGGGTCGGTTTCAATATGGCCCATGACCATGCGGTCACCCTGCCAGTGATAGCTGACAAAGGCATCGCTGGGCGCCATATGGCGCACAAAGCGCTGACCGCGTTCGTCATGCACCAGTCCCGGGTCATAAAGCCCGGCGCGCGCCAGTTCCTTGTCAAGTTCCGGCAAAGCCGGGTTACGCAACTTGCGGCCCCTGATCTGTAAGGTGGGAAACTTGTCAGCGCAGCCTGCCAGGCTGGCCAGACGCCTTGCGGCATCTGCGTCCTTGTCCACCTCTGCCAGTTCGTAGTCCAGCCCGCGCTCTTCCAGGGCCGCCTGATAGAAGCGCGTCTTGTGGCAGCGCACCTCGCCGAAAAGGGTGATGTCAGCCATCCACAGCCTCCAGCGGCTTCAATCCGGCCAGGATCGTCGGCAAGAATTCCGCCACCGTGGGATGAACCGGCAGGGCCTGCTGCATGATCCGATAGCTCGCGCCCGTGGCCATGTAGTTCGTCAGCGTAGAGATAATTTCATCACCCGCAAAACCGAAGACGGTGGCACCCAGGAACCGTTCGCTTTCGGCGTCGACGATCAGCCGGATCAGGCCGATCGTCTCTCCCTCTTCCTTGGCCCGGCTCACGCGTTCCATCGGCATGTCCGAAATCAAGATGCGTTGCCCCTTGGCCACCAGCGTCTGCGCCTCGGCCCGGGTCAACCCGACCCGGCCAAGCGGCGGATCGGTGAACATGGCATAGGTTGTGACGCGGGCATCCGCGCCTTGCCACTGGTGCAGGTCTGTCAGGCCATCGCGGTGCGCCAGCACGATTTCATGATCGTGATAGGAGGTATGGGTAAAGGCCCCGCGGCGGTTAATGTCGCCCAAGGCCCAGATACCCGGTACCTCGGTCTTCAGCTGCGCATCGGTAGCAATATAGCCGCGCTTGTCAACGCTTAGTCCGACCGAGGCGAGGTTCAACCCATCGGTATTCGGCACCCGGCCGGTGGCAAACAGGATATGGCTGCCGGAAACCTCGCTGCCATCCCCGAGCGTCACCAGAACACCGCGCATGGATTTGCCAACTGAAGCGAGGGTGGCATTCAAGCGCAGATCGATCCCCTCGTCGCGCATGATGTCGGCGATGATACCGGACACTTCGGCATCTTCGCGCTCTGCCAGACGGTCAGCGCGGTGCAGGATGGTGACCTGAGACCCCAGACGCCGGAAAATCTGCCCAAATTCCAGCCCGATATAGGAACCGCCCACCACGATCAGGTGGTCGGGGCGCTCTGTAAGGGCGAGCAACCCCGCATTGTCCAAAGGATTGACGGTATCGATCCCCTCAACAGGGGGCAGGAAGGGCCTTGTGCCGGTGTTCAGATAGACCTGGCGCGCCAGCAAGACTTGATCACCGACCATCACTCGGAAGCGGCCATCGTCCTCACGCCCATCAAAGCGGCCCCAGCCGTGGACGAGCGAGATACCTTCGGTACCCTCAAGCCAACAGGTCAAGCCCTCTCGGGCGGCGTCCGAACGCGCCCGCATCCGCTCCATAGCGGCTGGAAAGTCAACCTCGATCTGCCCAGTTGTGACAGCAAAATCCGCAGCCCGTCGCGCCAGATGGGCGACGCGCGCCGATTTGCGGAGGGTCTTGGTCGGCGTGCAGCCGGTGTTCACGCAAGTTCCCCCAAGGCGGTCGCCTTCAATAAGGGCAACCCTATCTCCGCGTCGTGCAAGGCCCACTGCCAGGGAAGGCGCCGCCTGCCCCGAACCGATGATGATACTGTCAAATTCCTGCATTCACGTTCCGCTCCCGGTTATTCCTGCCGTAGCTCGAATTCGTGCTCATTCCGGATCGGAACCGCGGTAGGGAACGCGCTGCAGCCGGTCATCCTTGAGCACTTTGGTCACCAGCCAGACATATTGCTCGGCGGCTGTGTCGTAGCCCAGCATGGTAAACCCCTGGCCGAAGGGGCACGGGGGGAAATCCGGGTATCCAATCCGCAGGACATATCGGGTCGGATCGGCGTTGAATTCAGACTTGCGGACCTTGCGTACGCCATACCGCACATCATCCGCCTCTGAGCCTTCGGCTTTGGTGGCAACTTCGCCCGTACGCAACCTGTCGATCAGAGCCTGCGGCGCGCCCTCGCCCTCAAGGTCCAGCGCATCGACCAGAAACCCGCGCGACAGGCCGTTGTCGACATCAAGGGCATAGATGTTCGACGCATCACCCGACCCAACTTCGGTCTCGAACCGCAGCTTGGTCACGACCGTGACGGTCGCGGGATCGACCGGTAGTCCGGTGCTGACATCCACAAGCTTGCCGTCTTGTATGCGAAAATCATGGGTGAACCCCATTTCCGACAAATCGCTCAGTGCCGCGACGGCATCCTTGGCACCGATCTTCATCGTCTTTCTTCCTCTTTCTGGATTTCATGGGCCCACAGAGACGGACGGGCTTCAGGTGCCGCAATAGGTGGTGAACTTGCCAAAGCTTTCGGGTGCCGGAAGCGCATAGTCCTCGGCATCCGCCTGTTCGCTGAACGGCGCGGAGACAAGGGCGAGTAGCCGGTCGAAGGGCTCCATGTCGCCCGCTGCCGCCGCCGACAATGCCGCATCAACCAGATGGTTGCGCGGGATATAGATCGGGTTCACCCGGTCCATCGCCGCAGCCCGTGTCGTATCGGGGATGGTCTCGTCGCGCATCCGTCGCAGGTAGCGTTCCATCCAGCCATCAAAAATCCCGGGATCGGCAAACAGCGCCCGTACCGGCATCACGTTGCCGCGCACGAAGACGCCCAGCGCCCGGAACAGGCCCGTGTAATCGACGCCCTGCCCTTCGGCCGCCGCAAGAAGATCATTGGCCAGATCCAGATCGCCTGGCAATTCCTTGAAAAGGCCCAGCTTGGCCCGCATCCCCTTCAGCCAGAGCGCCTGGTAGTGGGACGGGAAGGCATTGATTTCATTGGTCAGTTGACGAACCGCGTCGTCGCTGTCGGCGGGGTTGACCAGATCGACCAGCGTCTCGGCAAAGCGCGAAAGGTTCCACAGCATGATCGGAGGCTGGTTGCCGAAGGAATATCGACCGTGCTGGTCGATCGAGCTGAACACAGCCTTGGGATCATAGCTGTCGATGAAGGCGCAAGGGCCGTAATCGATGGTTTCGCCGGAAATTGTCGTGTTGTCGGTGTTCATCACACCATGGACAAAGCCCACAAGCACCCATTGGGCAACGAGTGCGGCCTGTGAATCGCGCACCCGGCGGAACAATTCCAGATACTTGTCGTCGCGGTCAGCGACTTTGGGGAAGTGGCGATTGATTGCGTAATCAGCCAGCTGGCGAACCTTTTCGACATCGCCGCGGGCGGCGAAGAACTGGAATGTGCCAACCCGCAGGTGCGAGGCGGCGACCCGCGCCAGGACGGCACCCTGTTCGGGCCCGTCCTGGCGAACCACTTCTTCACCGGTCAGCGTTGCGGCAAGCGCGCGCGTGGTGGGAATGCCCAACGCATGCATCGCCTCGCCGAACAGATATTCGCGCAGCACCGGTCTTAGCACAGCCTTGCCGTCGCCCCCGCGCGAGAAAGGCGTGCGGCCCGAACCTTTCAGATGGATGTCGCGCCGCTTGCCCAGGCGGTCGATCACCTCGCCCAGAAGCAGCGCCCGCCCATCGCCCAGTTGCGGCGAGAAGCCGCCGAACTGGTGCCCGGCATAGGCCATGGACAGGGGCACGGCGCCTTCAGGTGCCGTGCCCCCGCTGAGCATGGCCGCCCCTGGCCCCGAGGCCAAGGACGGGCCATCCAGACCAAGCTCGGCCGCAAGGCCCGCGTTCAACCGAAGGACCTCGGGCGCCGGAGCCCTCGAGCCCGCCCATGGCACATAGAAGCCTTCCAGATCGCGGGCATAGCTGTTGTCAAAGGCAATGTTGGGCAGATCGCGCATGAAAACTCCAGCGGATTGGTCTGATTTGACAGGGGTCAGGCAACACTCAGGTCGGCGTCATCCGCACCAAGCGCGGCAAGGAAGCGCCGGGCATCAAGGCGGAAATCGGCAAAGACCACATTGCCTTCGGGATCGATGATGGTGAACCAGGGCGTGCCACCGGAACGGTAATCCTCCATGAAAGTCGGATAGCGTTCACCCGCGGGCGGCAGATCTTGGCCGAAGGGAATGGCCAGGCCGTAGCGCTCCTGATTGAGCCGCAGTTTGTCAAAGGTATTCACTTCAGAGCCCTCGAACACGGTCTGGATGACGGCGAAGCCGACGCCCTTGTCCTTCAGCGTCTCGTGAAGGAATTTGAGGGTCGGAAAGCCGCGAGAATGGCAGCCAGGGCACCAATCCTGGAAGCAGAAGATCACTTTGTAGCCCGACCCTAGATCGGACAAACGCACAGGCTTAGCCATTGGCTTGCCGTCCCCGTCGATCCAGTCGTTCACCCGCAGCTCGCGGGCCTTATCATGTAATCCACCGAAAACCATTGTTTTTCCTTTTCTGCCCCAAAGGGCCTTAGGTTGTTTCGATGGGACCACCTTCGGATGATCCCACAAGATCCTCGACGCGTTGCGCCGCCGCCCCGCCCCGTCGTCTTTTCAGAATGGATACCGCGTCCGATGCATAGCGAACCCCGTCGATCTCGGTTGCAAACCCCGCACCAACATCGATGCGATTTTCTGCGGCATTCAGCTTCAGCCAGCCTTTCGCAATCATCCCGCTGACCAGCAATTCCACCAAAAGCTGGTCTCCGGGCCCCGCGGTATTGATCGCCACGGGCACCGTTCTTTCCTGGCTCCTGCACTCTTTCCCGGTAATCCGCACCCGCACGTTTCCAGCAGCTTCGGCATAGACCCAAGTCGGGCGGCCTATTTCCTCCACGATCCGCCCTACCTCACGAAGACGGAGGTATTCCGGGTCGCTGTCAAGCTCGGGTGTCGCGCGATCACGCAAAACCCGCAGACGCAGTTCCTGGTTCGGCCAAGCCGAGCGGAGAAAGTGCATCACGTCCAGTACTTCGGTCGAGGCACCGAGGCAGGTCACCTCCCACCCCGGCTGCAGGACCCTCGCAATGGCCTCTTCATTGCCGTAAAGCGTCGTGAACGCCGTGGGCCCCGCATCCGCGCCAAAGCGCTGGTTTGCCGAGCCGCCGGTGGCCACGTCCACCCGGTCCGCCTCGATCACCTCACCACTGGCGAGCGTGATCCGGAAAAGATCACCCGCCCGCGACAGGTCGGTGGCCAGCCCCGTAATCAGCCGCACCTGCACTCCGCCCTCGACAAGCTTCGCCAACTTTTCACTGCTACGTCGGGCCAGATAGCGGCCATAGATCGCACGGGGCGCTGCGAAGTCGCCAAATGCCCCTTCAGACAGCGCCTCCGACCAGCGCCGGAGGTGAAGTGGTTGCGCGGCTGCGATCTCAGGAAGAAGGACGGGCCATTCTGCCGCCAGCCAGTCGGTAAAGCCGTCTGCCATCTCGCCGTTCGGACGGTCCAGCAAATAGGCCAGCCGCCAAGGCTGGCGGGAATCGTGGCCCGCATAGAACCGCCCGGCCCCAAACCGTCCAACGTTCGGCCCGATCAGGGTCAGCCGGTCTCCCTGCGCCAGTCGGGCGGCCTCCAGAAAGGCCGCGCCAATTGCACCGTCACCGACAATCGCATGGTGGCGCGGGGCGCCCATGTCCTATTCGGCGGCCGCGCGCTTGGGCAGGACCCAATTCGGACGCACGAAATGACAGGTGTAGCCATTCGGGAAACGCTCGAGATAGTCCTGATGCTCCGGCTCGGCTTCCCAGAAATCGCCTGCCGGCTGCAGCTCGGTTTTCACCCTGCCCGGCCACAGACCCGAAGCATCAACATCAAGGATCGTGTCTTCGGCCACCTTCTTTTGTTCGTCGGTCGTATAGTAGATGCCCGAGCGATAGGACGTCCCACGGTCATTGCCCTGGCGGTTCAGGGTGGTCGGGTCGTGAATCTGGAAGAAGAATTCCAGCAGCTTGCGATAGGAAATCTTCGCAGGGTCGAAGAGGATCTCGATCCCTTCGGCGTGAGTCCCATGGTTGCGATAGGTGGCAAATTTCACATCGCCCCCGGTGTAGCCGACGCGGGTGTCGATCACACCCGGCAGCTTGCGGATCAGGTCCTGCATTCCCCAGAAGCAGCCACCTGCAAGAACAGCACGTTCGGTCATCATTTGTCCTCCACCTGATTCAGATATTGCCCATAACCCTGAGCTTCCATTTCGGCCTTCGGCACAAAGCGCAGGCTGGCCGAATTGATGCAGTATCGCATACCGCCCTGGTCGCGCGGTCCATCGGGGAAGACGTGGCCCAGATGGCTGTCGCCATGCTTCGAGCGGACCTCAACGCGTCGCATACCGTGGCTGACGTCGACATGCTCGGTCACGTTGTCGATCGGCTTGGTAAAGGACGGCCAACCGCTGCCAGAGTTGAACTTCGCGGACGATGCGAAAAGCGGCTCGCCGGACACGACATCGACATAGATGCCCGGCTCGTAGTGCTTGTCGTACTCGCCGGTGAACGGGCGTTCGGTGCCGCTCTGCTGTGTTACCCGATATTGTTCGGGAGTCAGTTTGCTCACCGCGTCGGCATTCTTCTGATACGTCATTTCCCACCCCTCTCAAAACTTCATGAGCCGAATATGGGACAAGCCCGGCGCTGCTGCAAATACCCGTTGTGCATAGTTTCCATAGGCGGATCGCCTGGGGCGCAATCGAGGCACAACCGCTGCAACGGAACTGTTGCGTGCCGCCCGGAATTTGAGGATCCCGCCATCACCCTCGATCAGGCAAACTGGGCGGGCAGGTTAACGAGGAGACTCTCTCATGTCAGTGAACATCGAGCTGCTTCCAAGAGGAACCACCCAGGTAAGCGACACGCCAACCACCAAAAAGCACGACGCCCAGTGCCTGCGTGACACCGCGCTGACGGTCGAAACCTTTGCCTATTCTGCGGCGGGCAACCTGCCCGGCTCGCTCGTTGCACATTTAATGTGCATATCGGCAGAATTGGAGCGGCTTGCGAATCGAATTGAAAGAGACTCATCCCAGACGTGATTGACTTTAGCACCGGGATAGTCGAATCTCCTGAGTGTCCGGTTCGAAGTTCTGATACTGTAAAACTGACATTCATGCCCGCAGCCAGCCCCAATCTTGCCTTTGGCAAGAATCTTCGTCTCTTGACCGAGAGATACGGAACCATTACGGGCACCGCGCGCGAGCTGGACATCAGCCGTGTTCAATTCGGCAGGTACCTGTCGGGCGAGAGCTTTCCGAAGCCCAGTATGCTGAAGCGGATCTGCGATTTCTTCGGGGTCGATGCCAGGATCTACACGGACCACTTCTCGATCGATCAACTGGCGGATATCCGGTGGGAAACCAAGTTGGACAAATCGGCAAAGGCCTTCGGCCCGCTGATCGAAGCGCTCAGCTTCATGAATCCCGCGCCGTCCATCATCGCGCCCGACGCCTCCATTCCAGACGGGCTTTACGAATTCTACCGCTGGTCCCCGACGCTGGGCGGGCGGGTCAGTTACAAACCTCTTCTGTTCAAGACGCTTAACAACTGCAAGGTAATCCGGGGGTATGACCACCGCGTGCTGACAAGGCTGATCGGCCAGCGCGAATCTTCGGCCGAACGAGAGTTTCGCGGCGTGGTCCTGAACCAGAAAGGCGGCTTCGTCGGGCTGTTCATTCACAGCTCGCCGCTGGATCTTGTCACCCTCAGTTACTTTTCGCCCGACCTGAACGTGGGCGTTAACGCCTTTTCCGGCCTCACGGTCATGTGCCGCCCGGAAGAGCCCGACGCGCCGCGCCTAAGCCGCTCGTATATGCAACATTACGTTGTCGAAAACGCGGCGTCGCTGCTGAAGCTTGCTCGCAAGGATCCATTGCCGCTCCCGAAGGATGTGCCACCCTATATTGTTCAGCAAATCTCGCGGCCGGTGGCTTGATCCGTCAACCGTTCCAGCGATACTTCTCCGCCATGGTCAATATCTGCCGCACCTCGCGCGGATTGCCCGATCCTGAGACCGCCACAAGCGACACTTCGCGCGACAGGTCCAAACCCTCGATCGGCCGCACCACAATGCCTTCGACGATGACCGAACGTTCCGGCAACGCACAAACTCCGGCGCCACTGGCGACCAACTGCTGTACCCAATCCTCACGTTCGGACTGAAGCCTCGGCCGCATGACGATGTGGCGGTCCATGAAGTGCTTGATCAACAGCGACCGGAACTCGCAGTGCAAGCGGTCCAGGTAAGGTTCCCCCGAAATTTCGGCCGGGGCGACTACGGATTTCCGCGCCAGCGGATGCGTCGTTGCCAATGCCAGACGAAGGTACTCGCGATAAAGCGGAACTACCGCCAGTTTCACATTTGGCCCCGGTGGATCGGTCAGCAAGCACATGTCGTAGCGTCCAGACAGAACCTCGGCATCGGTTTCGCCGGCCAGCATCGGAAGGAGCTGCAGTTCGACCATGGGCAATTGTGCCAGGACGTGGCGCCAAAAGCTCGCCATGGCCGCAGGCGCGATCGTGGTTGCAATCCCGATAGCCAGTCGCCTTCGCTTTCCCACGACAGATGTGTCGACAATCTCCGAGATAGCATCCAGGCTGGCTTGAATGCGCATGAACTCCAACTGCACGTCGCGCCCCAGAGCCGTCAGCCGCGTATCCTTCCCATCCCGATACAACAGGGGTCCACCCAGCTCTTCCTCAAGCCGCTGGATCGCGCGTGTCAAACTCGGCTGTGAAACCCCGCTTTGTCGCGCGGCTTCGGTAAAATTCAACGCCTGAGCAAGGTTGAGGTAGTATCGGATCTGGTTTAGGTCCATGGAATAGCGCTCGTTTTTCTCGACTTTGCTTCTTATGCATAATGCAGGTCCTGTCTAGGCTTCCATAGGCAGAGGATGCCCAAACCCGAATTTGTTATGCTTGAGAGAAACAAGACCACCGTGCTCAGACCGGACGAGTGATGAGCCATCGACCGTCTCCTGTGACGGGTCGTCACATCGGGTATCGCCCTTGCTTGTCACCTAACGGGCTAGCCCACGCGCCCCCATCCAGGCGACGCTGCGCTTGACGTTGCCCCCTCGTCCTAATCCAGTTGACCTGCCACGGGATTTTCATCCAGCTGCGACCGGAGCCGGTTGCTGATTTACGCCTTTCGGCGCGGGTTGAGCAATCGCCCGGCGCGCGGAACTCTCGTCGCGTGCAGCGGGGCGGGCGATTGCGGTGGTCAGGTGCAGAGCGAAACCTGCAGGGGTCTGGTAGCCGAGGGCCGAATGGGGCCTTGCGGTGTTGTAGTCGGTGACCCAAGCCGTGATCAGATCACGGGCATGGGCCAGGTTGCGGAACAGCGTCTCGTTGAGAAACTCGTCCCGCATCCTGCCGTTGAAGCTTTCCACAAAGCCGTTCTGCATTGGCTTGCCCGGCGCGATGTAGTGCCATTCGACCTTGTGCTCGGCGCACCACTTCAGGATCGCGTTCGAGGTCAGTTCCGTCCCGTTGTCAGATACGATCATCCCGGGCTTGCCGCGTCGTTCGATCAGCGCGGTCAGCTCCCGCGCCACGCGGCGGCCCGAAATGGACGTGTCGGGGATCGCCGCAAGGCATTCGCGCGTGACGTCATCGACCACGTTCAGCACCCGGAAGCGCCGCCCGCAGGCGAACTGGTCATGCACGAAGTCCAGTGACCAACGGGCATTTGCCCGCGCCTCGATCAGGATCGGGGCCCGTGTGCCAAGGGCCTTGCGGCGCGCTTTGCGTTTACGCACCGTTAACCCTTCCTCGCGGTAGAGCCGGTAGATGCGATTGATCCCGGAGGCCTCGCCCTCCCGCCTGAGCAGCACAAAGAGCCGCCGATAGCCGAACCTGCGCCGTTCATTGGCCAGATCCCGCAGCCGCCCGCGCAGGGCCGTGTCCGGCGCACGCTGCGACTGGTAGCGCACCATCTTGCGATCAGCCCCGGCAATCTGGCACGCCCGCCGTTCCGACAACCCAAAATGGGCCTTCAGATGCGCGACAGCCTCGCGCTTCACGGCGGGCGTTACCATTTTTTTTGAAGAAGCTCTCGCATCGCCGCCATGTCGAGCATCTGCTCGGCCAGCAGCTTCTTCAGTTTTGCGTTCTCGTCTTCTAAGGCCTTCAGCCGCTTGGCCTCGGAAACCGTCATCCCGGAATACTTCGCTTTCCAGGCATAGAACGTCCCTTCCGACATTCCGTGCTTGCGGCAGAGATCGGCACACTTCGCGCCTGCCTCATGCTCTTGCAAGATGCCAATGATCTGCTCTTCCGTCAGTCGCGCCTTCTTCATCGTCCGTCCTCTCCATGGGCCGGACTCTAATCGCAGATGGAGGAAAAATCCCGTGGCAGGTCACCCGCGGCCCTTGATGGCCACGGTCAGATCCCGTGCGGAAAGAAGGGGCGCGGGGGCGGTCATGATGCGGCGCCCCCGGTCATGGCCGCGCGGTCAAGCCCCAGCGCCTTGGCCAGGGCATCGGCCGTCAGGTTGATGCCGATGATCAGGCTGGACAGGGCGATCATCGGGGCCACGGCGGCCCAGGGGATCACCGGCAGGTATAGCCGCACATCCGAAATCATCAGCCCCCAGTCGGCGTTCGGCGGGCTGACGCCAAGCCCAAGGAAGGAAAGCGAGGAAAACCAGAGCAGCATCCAGGACCATTGCATCGCGCCATCGACAAGGATCACGTCGCGGACATTCGGCAACAATTCGTGAAGGATGATGGTCAGCGTGGGCTCTCCTCGGGACCGGGCGGCGGCGATATAGTCGCGCGCCACAATGTCCAGCGTGGCCGAGCGCGCCACCCGGGCCGAGGGCAGGCCGTAGCAAAAGCCAAGAACCAGCACCAGAACCGGCAGCGAATTTCCGAGGATCGCCACCAGCAGCATGACGAACAAGAGCCAGGGCATGGCCTGAAAGGCATCGATGACGCGCATCACCAGTTCGTCGAACCAGCCGCCGACATAGCCCGCGCTGACCCCCACAAAGGCGCCCCAGCCGACGGCAAGCAGTGCGGCAAGGAAGGTCGTGATCATCGCCTGCTGGCCGCCCAGAAGCACGCGCGTCAGGATATCCCGGCCCAGGTGGTCGGTCCCCAGCCAATGCGCGGCCGAAGGTCCGGTGAACATCGCGCCGCTGTCCTGTGCGGCAAAGTCATAGGGCACGATCAGGGGCGCGATCAGAAGGATCAGAAGGTGCAGCCCCACCAGCGCGACCCCGACGGCGCCCGACCTTTGCCCGATGACAGCGCGAAAAAGGGAGGGAAATCCGCTCATCCGCGCAGCGTCCTGAGGCGCGGATTGGCCAGAAGCATCACAACATCGGCCAGGATGTTGACCAACACATAGATCGCCGCCAAGAGCGTCGCGATCCCAAGGACCAGCGGCAGGTCGCGGTCCGAAACCGCATCGACGGTCAGCCGGCCAAGCCCGGGATAGTTGAAAACCACCTCGATCACCACAACCCCGCCCAGAAGCCAGGCGAATTGCAGGGCAATCAGGCTGATCGCGGGCAACATCGCATTGGGCAGGACATGGCGCCAGACAATGCGCCTTTCGGGCACACCCCGAAGCCGGGCCATCCGCACATAGGGGCTTGCCAGCACATCGACGACACAGGTCCGCACCATCCGCAGCACATGCGCAACCGAGATCAGTGCAAGCGCGATGGCCGGCGTGGTGATCGAGGCGACCAGCTTCCAGACCGGCGCATCGGGCGGGACGATGGAGATACCGGGAAGGATAGGAATCCAGATGCTGAAGACAAGGACCAGCGCGGTGGCCGAGACAAATTCGGGAATGCTCATCGCGGTCAGCGCGGTGGTCGAAAGGATGAGGTCCAGCTTGCTGTCTCGCCGCAGGGCCGCCAGAACCCCCAGCGCAATCGCCAGCGGAAAGCTGAACAGCGCCGCCGCAATGGCCAGGACCAGCGTGTTACGAAAGCGCAGAGCGACGACGTCAGAGACCGGGGTTTCGCGCACCAGCGATTGGCCAAGATCACCCGTCATCGCCTGCCCAGCCCAGACTGCGTAACGGGTGACAAGCGCGCCCTCAATGGGATGCTCGGCGTGGCATTTGGCCAGCGACGCCTCAGTCGCCGAGCGCCCCAGATAGGCCGTGCATGCATCGCCGGGCAGCGACTCCACCGCCGCGAACATGATGAAAGTCACAGCGAAAAGGGTGAAAAGGCCAAGGAAAAGGCGGCGCGCGATCAGTGTGATCATGTCATTCTGCCCCCACGCCGCCCGTCTCTCACGATTGCCTTACTCGTCGGCGATTTCGACATTTTGCCAGGGGATGTTGTCCGGCGTGAAGGGAACCTCAATCCCCTTGATCCGCGCCGAAATCACCCTGAGCAGCGTCTTGTGATAGGGAGCGAGGATGCCCCCCTCTTCGTAAAGTTTCTGCTGGATCTCGCCGTAGAGCGCCTTGCGCTTCGCGGCGTCCGGCTCGGCACGGGCCTTGTCTAGCATCGCGTCGAACTCGGGAACCTTCCAGTTCGAGACGTTCCAACTCGCGGTCGAGCGGTAGACCTCGTTCAGGACCTGGGTCGCCGGACGCTGGCCCCAGCTGTCAACAAAGGCGGGTTTCTGCATCCAGACCGTATCCCAGAACCCGTCCGAAGCGGTCATGGTCAACTTGACGCGAATCCCCGCCTCGGCCACCTGGGCCTGATAGACTTCGACGATCTGGACCATGTTCTCTTCGACATCCGAGGTGAAGATTTCAATGTCGATCCCGTCGGGATAGCCCGCCTCGGCCAGAAGCTTCTTGGCACCTTCCACATCACGCGGGCAAGTGCCGTCCCAGCGGTTGGCGTCGCGCGACCAGACGGGCGTGTCGCAGGCCGGCACGCCATTGCCTTCGCCCAAAAGGATCTTGACCATCTCTTCGCGGTCGACCGCCATGCGCAGGGCCTTGCGGACGCGGACATCGTCAAAGGGCTTCTGGTCCACCTGGAAAACGATCGCATTCCAGTCACCCGAGGGGATATGCTGCAGCACGAACTGCGGGTTTCCGGCGAAAAGCGGCTCCTGCTTGCTGTCGATTGTGGCCAGCATGTCAATCTGCCCCGCCAGCAGCGCCTGAATTCGGGCTGAACTGTCGGGAATGGCTGACATCTCGATCCGCGCCAGCTTGGGTGCCCCACCATGGAACTCGGGAAAGGCCGCGAGTACGGTCGTGCCTTCCGGCGAAAGGGTTTCGACCTTGAAAGGGCCGGTGCCGACGGGTGCCGTCTTGGCCATCTCGCCCGTCATGCCCTCGGGCAGGATCATTGCTCGGTAATCCCCGACGAGCAGCAGGAAATCCGCTTCGGGCGCGGAAAGATGGAATTCGACCGTCAGGGGATCGACCACCTTGATTTCCGAGATCACCCCAAGGACGGCGCGGACAGGGCTGTCGAACTCCTTGTCGATCATCCGGTTGAAAGAGAACGCAACATCCGCCGCATCAAAGGCCGAACCGTCGTGGAAGGTCACGCCGTCCCGCAGCTTGAAAGTCCAGGTCTTCAGGTCCGGGCTCGAGGACCATTCGGTCGCGAGCCGCGGGATCGGCTGATTGTCCGAGGTCAGGGCGATCAGGCCTTCATAGACGATGTTGATCGTCGGCCAGAACCGGTTGGGATCATAGGGGTCCATCGTGGTCGACGCGCCAAAGCCCAGGTCATGGGCCATGCGCAGAACCTGCTCGGCACGCGCGGCGGGGGTCAGGACCAGGGTCAGGGCGGTAATCATGGAAAGCAGTCTGAGCATCGTTGTTTCCTCCCTTGCGTGAGTCATACTAAATAAATATTTAGTAGTGATGCAACGTTTCAATTCTGTGACAGCCAGCGCATTCTTGGCCCCTGCAGCGGACCCATCCGCAGCGATTGCAGCGGGGAATCGGGATATGGCGGATCGGGTCGCGCGGCCTCGGGTGCGAAAGGAAAAGGGGCTTCGCAAACAGGAACTGGTCACGGCCGCGATCACGGTCCTTGCCGAACATGGCTATGAAGGCTTTTCGCTGGCCAATGTCGCCCGTACGGCCGGCGTTTCGCCCGCGCTGATCATCGTGCATTTCGGCAGCAAGGAAGGCCTCCTTGAGGATGTGCTGGCTGAGATGGGGCAAGAGTATTTCGGCTGTCTCCATGCCAGTCAGGCAGGGGCCGGGCCCCGGGCGGTGGACCGGCTCTGGCGGCTGGTGACCTCGGAATTCGACGAATCCTATTTCACGCCGCGCTATCTGTCTGCCTGGCGCACGTTCTGGGTCGAAATCAACGGCCGCAAGCCCTATCTGCGCCTTTTCGGTGATGAGACGCGGTATTTCACCGAACTGACCACCACGCTTTGCGCCGAGATCATGGGAGAGGGCGGCCTTCCCGGCCATGATCCGGCGACCGTCGCCCGAATTATCGACACCGCCCTTGGCGGGATGTGGATCGATCTGACGCAAGGCCCCGTTCCCCTCAGCGTGGATGAGGCCCGCCACATGACGAAAAGCCTGTTGGTCCTGCTGTTCCCGCGCCAATTCACACTTGAGGGCCCGCTTGCTGCGCCTCTTGAGAAAGATCCCGGATGAAGCTTGTCTCGTTCAACATCCAGTATTCGCTGGGCCGCGACGGCCGCTATGATCTTGCCCGCCAGATGGACGTGGTGCGCGAGGCCGACGTCATCTGCCTGCAAGAGGTTGAACGGCACTGGCGGCGCACCGGCATGGCTGACCAGCCGGCCGTGATCGAGGCGCTGCTGCCCGACCGTTATGCCGCCTTCGGCCCTGGGATTGATGTGGATGCCAGCCTGCGGGACGGAGACCGTATCCTGAACCGCCGCCGCCAGTTCGGCAACATGACCCTCAGCCGCTGGCCGATCCTGTCGGTACGCAATCTACTGCTGCCCAAGCTTGACACGGGCGATGATTTCAACTGCCTGACCACCGCGCTTGAGACGGTGATCGCCGCGCCAGAGGGCCATCTGCGGGTCATCAACATCCACCTCTCGCATGTGACCGCGGGCGAGCGGCTTTTGCAGCTGGATGACCTTGCCCGCATCCTTTCCCGTTCAGTGAAGGAGGGAGGGGTGTGGAATGGCACGGATAGCGAGGGAGAAGATTGGCAATCGGACGATCCACGCCCGTCGATGCCTTCGGAGATGCTCCTGGCCGGGGATTTCAACGCCGAGCCTGACTGGCCGGAAATCCGCCGTGTCACGGCACCGGTCGACCAGGGCGGGCTTGGCCTTCTGGATTGCTGGATCGCCACGGGAAATCCGCCTGACCAGGGCGTCACCTTCTTCAAGGACGAAGCGCAGGGCGTCTTTGCCGATCAGCGGATCGACTTCGTCTTTGCCTCGCACGCCTTTTCCCTGCGCCTGCGCCACTGCTGGATTGACGAAGCAACCCGCGTCTCTGACCATCAGCCCGTCTGGGTCGAGCTTGCCGCAGTTTAGGGGCCGACCCGCCGAGCGTCCTTCAAGGGCTTTTCACCATGAAATTCCTTAAAACGACCCCACCCGATCTTGGCCCCGACACGCTCGCCGCGCTGGCGCAGGCCGAGTTCGGCCTGCAAGGCACCCTCAGGCCGCTCTATTCCGAACGGGACCAGAATTTCTGCCTGACCGAAGGCGACGGGCGCCAATGGGTCATCAAGGTCTTCAACACTGAAGAGCCCGATGCCGTAGTCGCTTGCCAGATCGGCGCGCTGAACCATCTGGCAGCAACCGACCCGGACCTGCCCGTGCCGCGCCACCGCCCAACGCTGGGTGGGCAGGACTGGGCGTTGCGCGACACCGAGGATGGCCCGGTCTGGCGCGTCTGCGCCCTGTCCTTCTTGCCCGGCCAACTGGTCGACGACGTGGTGCTTGACGCGTCCGATTATCGGCATATCGGAGCGATGATCGCGCGCCTACAGCGCGGGCTGCGGGGCTATTTCCACCCGGCCGCCGGGGCGCGGCACCTCTTGTGGGACATCCGCGAATTGCACCGCTTCCGCAACCGCGCCCACCACCTTGCCACCGGCCAAACGCGGGCCGAGGCACTGATCGACGACTTTGCCACCCGGGTCCTACCGCGCCTTGCCACCATGCGTGCGCAGGTGATCCATGGCGACATCCACGGCCACAACCTGATCCTCGGCGCGGGCAAAAGTGTCGCCGGGATGATCGACTTTGGCGACCTTTTTCACGGCCCGGCGATCCTTGACCTTGCCGATGCCCTGTCCGATTTAACCCCCACCTCGGGTCAGATCGAGCCCCTGTGGTCCGCACTTGTCGCCGGCTACCACGCTGTTCAGCCGATCGAGCCGCAGGAGATGGACCTCCTTTTCGACCTCGCGCTTGCCCGGCAGCTTCTGACGACCCTCATCGTCGCCTCGCGCGCTGCCGAAACGCCCGGCCAGAGCGACTACATGAGCGCTGCGGGCTTCGGGCAATCCTCGGTGCTTGATGCGATGGTCGCTCTCGGGCGCGACCGCGCCACGGCGCTGTTCGCCGCCGCAACGGGGCGGGCCGCCCCCGTCGCCACGCAGCCTGTCAAACGCCTGCTTGAACGCCGCGGCGCCGTCATGGGCAAGCGGCCCTATCTCTTCTACGACCCGCCCCTTCACATCACCAGGGGCGAGGGCGCCTGGCTCTTCGATGCGGACGGGCGGGGCTATCTCGACTGCTACAACAACGTGCCGATCGTGGGCCATTGCAACCACCGCGTGACCGAGGCGATTGCTTCGCAGGCCCGCATCCTGAACACGAACACCCGCTATCTGGGCGAACAGGTTCTGGACTATGCCGAAAGGCTTGGCGCCCTGACCGGAGGGGCCCTGACCGCCTGCGCCTTTGTGAATTCGGGGTCCGAGGCCAATGACATCGCCTGGCGCATGGCCCGCGCCTGGACAGGCAATCGCGGCTTTCTGACCCAGGAATTTGCCTATCACGGCATCACCGAGGCGATTGACGCGATCTCGCCCTCGGCCCTCCGCCGCGGTTCGGCGCCGCCCCATGTCCGCACGATCCTCGCGCCGGACGGCTATCGCGGCCGTCATCGCCACGGAACCCCGGACATGGGCGAACTCTATGCCGGGGATGTCGATGAGGCCCTCACCTCGCTCGCCCGGGCGGGCGAGAAACCGGCAGCCGTCATCACCGACATGGCCTTCATGACCAACGGCATCCTTGAGCCCGTGCCGGGCTATTTGGCAGGCGTTTACGAAAGGGTGCGCCGGGCCGGGGGACTGTGCATCGCCGACGAGGTGCAGTCGGGCTTTGGCCGGATGGGCACGCATTTCTTTGGCTACATGCACCACGGCGTCGCGCCCGACTTTGTGACAATCGGCAAACCGGCCGGGAATGGTCACCCACTGGGCGTGGTGCTGACCCGGCCCGAGATTTTCGACCATTTCCTGGACCAGACCGCCTTTTTCTCGACCTTTGGGGGCAACAATGTCTCTTGCGCGGCCGGTCTTGCGGTGCTGGACGAGATCCACGACTGCAACCTGATTTCGAACGCGATGAACAGCGGCGCACGGTTCAAGGCGGGCCTTTTGCAGCTGAAAGACCGCTTCCCCATCATTGGCGACGTGCGCGGGATCGGCCTTGCCTTCGGGGTGGAACTGGTGCGCGACCCAGTCACCCTGGCGCCCGCCGCGCATGAGACCGAGCGTCTGGTGAACCTTCTGCGCGACGAAGGTCTCCTGACCGGCAGCGAGGGCGTTCTGGGCAATATCATCAAGATGCGCCCGCCCCTCGTCTTTACCCCGGACGAGGCCGACATCGCGCTTGCCGCCCTCGACCGCGCACTTGGGCGGCTCTAACCGACACAGGAGCCTGCAGACATGTCCACCAAACCCCGCGCGCGGGAACTCGGCCTGCCCTTTCCCGGCCAGACCGGCCCCTTCAACGCCATCACCGATGTGCCCGGGGTCAAGGTCGGCTTTACTACCCTGACCGACCCGGCCCGCAACATGCGCACCGGCGTCACCGCTATCCTGCCGCGCGATGATCAGGGCACCCCGCATCCGGTCTGGGCCGGCTTTCACGCCTTGAACGGCAATGGAGAGATGACGGGCGTCCATTGGGTCAATGATGCGGGCTATTTCATCGGCCCCATCCTGATCACCAATACCCATGGCATTGGCGCGGCCCATAGCGGGGCGACCGAATGGATGATCCGCCACTATGCCGATTACTTCGCGAAAGAGGACGCCTGGGCCATGCCCATCGTGGCCGAGACCTATGACGGCACGCTGAACGACATCAACGCCATGCATGTCAAACCCGAACACGCCGTCGCGGCGCTGGATGCCGCGAAAGGCGGCGCGGTCGCCGAAGGCTCGGTCGGGGGCGGCAATGGCATGATCTGTTATGAATTCAAGGGCGGCACCGGCACCTCGTCCCGGCGGATCGAGGTCGGGGGCAAGTCCTATACCGTCGCGGCGCTGGTGCAGGCAAATTACGGCGACCGGTCCTGGTTCACCGTCCTGGGCGTGCCGGTCGGACAGCACATGACCGAGGGCTGGCGGCGCGGCAAGGAGACCGGCTCGATCATCGTGATTCTGGCGACCGATGCGCCGCTGTCGGACACGAACCTGCGCCAACTGGCCAAACGGGCGGGCATGGGCATCGGGCGATCCGGCTCGCCGGGCGGGCAGAGCTCGGGCGATATCTTCCTGGCCTTCTCGACCGCGGATGAGATGCCTCCGCCGCTGAAGGCCGATCCGGTCATCGCACGGCATTCGATCAACTGGGAACATCTGAACACGATCTACGATGCCGCCGTTCAGGCCGTGGACGAGGCTGTGATCAACTCCATCGTCGCGGGCGAGGATGTGGCGACCTTCAAGCCCAGAGGCTATGTCTGCCCGGCGCTGGATACCGAACAGCTGATGAAAATTATGGCCGACTACGGTCGCGCCAAGGTCTGAGCCGCGCAGGGCAGTTTGCCGCCGTGACTGGACTGCAAGTGCATTCCGCATCAGGATGATGCCATGACCAGCTATCGCAATTCCGATCCCCGCCCGCCGATCATGGTTGGCAGCCCGCCGCCGCCCGAGATGCGGCCCCCGATGATCGACTGGGACCGCCCGCCATGGAACCGCTGGGCCTTCCAGAACATCCGGCAGATCCTGCCGACAGCGGCGATCCGACGAGCCGATGTCCCCTCGCCCCTGCCCACGGCCTCGGGCGATCTGGATGGCTTTGAATACCTCGGTCCCGGCGGGCGCGAAACCAGCTTTGGCCAGATGCTGGACGAGACCTATACCGATGCGATCTTCGTCTGGAAGAACGGCCGGGTGCTGCATGAAAGCTACCACAACGGCATGACGCCGCGGACGACGCATCTGCTGCAATCGGTGTCGAAATCGGTGACCGCCGCCGCCGCGGGTTGCCTGATTGGTGAGGGCAAGCTGGACCCCACGCGCCCCATCACCGACTATTTGCCGGAACTTGCTGCCACCGCTTGGCGCGGGGCGACGCTGGGGCAGGTCATCGACATGACCTCGGGCGCGGCCTTTGACGAAAGCGATTATGCCAACCGCGAAAGCGATGTGGGCAAGATGGATTTCGCCAGCGGCTGGAAGCCTGCGCCCGAAGGGGTGGATGCCGCGGCCTGGCCGACCTGCATCTGGGATCAGATCCTGGGGCTGAAAGCGGTCAATGCCGAACACGGCGCGCGGTTCGAATACCGCTCGATCGAGACGGATGTGATGGCCCATGCGATGGAGCGGGTGACCGGCCAGCGCCTGCCGCAGATCATTTCCGAGCGGATCTGGCAACCTCTCGGCTGTGCCGAAGATGCCGACATGACCGTGGACCAGGCGGGATATGGTCTGGCCAGCGGCGGCATCTGCGCCAGCCTGCGCGATATGGCCCGTTTTGGCCTGATGCTTCTGGGCAATGGCAGCTATGCCGGGCGGCAGGTCGTGCCCTCCGAATGGTGTCAGGACATCCGCCACGGCAAGCACGGGCTGTTCGACCCGGAGAATAACCGCAACTGGCCCAAGGGCCGCTATCGCAACCAGTTCTGGATCGAAGACAGCACCGCCGGGCGGCTCTACTGCTTTGGCATCTTTGGCCAGATGGTGATGGTCGCGCCCGACAGCGGGATGGTAGCGGTCAAGCTTTCGACCTGGCCGATGGCCAGCAGCGAGGATTTCTATGCCCGGACAGTGTCAGCACTGCGCGCGATTGAGCAGAGTTTCTGAATGCTCCCAATTCGCGGGAAACTGATTGAAATGGCCCACGTCTTGATGGATCTACCGCAGACTTTGACGGTTGCCGCCCTGTGCCTGAAAGGCTGACGATTTGTGCTCTGTTCTGCTTCTTGGAGTGCAGGCAATGGTCTCGTTCAAGGGCGCGCAGTTTCCGAAGGAATGACCCTATTCGCGGTGCTAATCTATGTCCGTATTGTGGTGTGCTCTGCCCCCTGAGACCTGGATCGTTTGAGGCTGGAGTTTTCCGCTACGCTTTTCCGGTTGGGAGATGAGAGGAATCGCATGAAGGCGAGCAAGTTTTCGGACGCGCAGAAGGCGTTCATCCTTAGGCAGGGCGAGGAAGGGGCGCAGGTCCCGGAAATCTGCCGCAAGGCCGGGATCAGCCAGGCGACCTACTTCAGCTGGAAGAAGAAGTATGCCGGGCGGTTGCCGGATGAGATGCGCCGGCTGAAGCAGCTTGAAGACGAGAACAGCCGGCTGAAGAAGATCGTGGCCAACCTCACTCTGGATCGTGAGATGTTGCATGGCGTCATTCGCCGAAAGCTCTGAAGCCTGGTCGGATGCGCGAGCTGGTTCGCGGGATTGGTGGCATGAAGGCAATAAGGGAGCCGGAAACCAGCCTCACAGCTTGGCCGCCCAGACCCGGAAGCGCCCCTGCCCTGTCACTTCGCGCACCAGGCCGCGGGCGACAAGGAGGTCAAGGTTGCGCTGCACGGCGGCGCGGCTGGCCCCGGTTTCCGCCTCGGCCTGCGCTGCGCCCAGCATCGGCTGCGCCGCCAGCGCCGCGATGAGCCGGGCGGGGGTGCGGCCCTGCAGGTCGGCCGTCTCGGCCTCGGCCCGGGCCCGCCATGCCGCCAGCCGCTCCAGCGCCATCAGCGCCGACAGCACCGACCTGTGCGCCCCCAGGATCCAGCCGGCCAGCCGCCGGTCGGTCGCGCCCGTGGCGGTCAGCGCCGAGAACCCGGTCAGCGACAGCGGCAGGTACGGCAGCCCTCCCCCCGGGCGCACCGCCAGCCGCGCGCCCAGCACTGCCGCTTCCAGCCCGCGCAGGTGATCGGGCCGTTCTTCCAGCGCCCGCCACAGGTGGAACAGCGCGCACCCCCGCGCCGTCTCGGACGTAGCGGTCAGCCCGTCCAGTTCCGCCGCGACATCGCCAATCAGTCCCGCGTCCGACCGCCCTTCCCCACCCAGTGCCGCGGCCAGCCGCGCGGCCAGACCCAAGGGTCCCGCCTGGGCCGCCAGGTGCCGCGCGGCCCAGGCGGTGCGGATCAGCCCGTCGCCCCCCTCCCCCGCTGCGCCGATCCGGTAGGACAGCCACAGTGCCAGCGCATCCGCCGCTACCCGGTCGCCGGTCCACCAGCTGAGGGATGCCGCCTCCTCCAGCGCCAGCCGCTGCGCCGCCCCGGCCCCGAAGGCTGCCACCCGTTCGGCCAGCCGCCCGGTGTCGAAGGCCAGTTCCGCCAGATCCGGCGCCAGCGCCGCTTCC
>OFDC01000102.1_pt1 | contig 96916 bp, 91 predicted proteins | sample 1520941 | NCBI WGS metagenome assembly OFDC01 (sample SAMEA94258168, study PRJEB24077) | hot springs metagenome | biome: Aquatic biome; feature: Water | place: India | collected 2012-12-06 | depth 5 m
CCAATGCCCTATTTGCATTGTGGGGTAATATTCAAAATTCGGGATGACTCATGTTGGAAAATATAAATCTATTGTTGAAGTATAATTTTGCTAAAATTATCTTGGACGACCACCACCTGCAGCTGGTTGTGGAGTAGCAGCACCGCCTCCATCACCTTCGCCAGCTTTGGCATCATCATTACTTACTTTCTTCTTACTACGGAACATATTTCCTCCGCTGAAATCCATTTTACCAAACATATAATTGATTGAGAAACGAATACCACGATTGTAAACATTACGTATGTTAGTTGTTTTGAAAGTAGGGTCGCTCGACTCGCTCGAAATTTTAAGTGCTTTCGTAAACGGATTGTCCAGACCAATATTGAAACTTCCTTTTTTGTTTTTGAAGTCTTTTTTCACACCTAAATTATAGAAACGGAATGCCCCTTGATAACCTTGTAATTGAATCTGACGACTACCCATGAAACCAAATGCTTGAGCTCCCCAACCTTTAGTGAAAGTGTATGACGCATTGAAGTTTACGTTAGCGTTCCAACCTTCATTTGAAATTTCTACAACTGTATTTTTATAAGTATTTGTTGCAGCATCCAAAATTGGAATTAAAATCGAACCATTCAATAAGTTATTGGTAATGTTTGTACCACCACCCAAACGGAGATTCTTAGTTGGCTGTAAATTCACGAAAATGCTACCACCATAGAAATTAGTTTTTCCGATATTATCAAAAGTTGAGGTTACGATACCTTGTTCATTTACCGACCTTACACTTGTGATATTATTGTCGGTAAATCTTCTAAATAATGAAACATTAATTGAATTTGCTTTGAAATAAGTACTATAATTCAACTCAAAACTATGGCTTAATTCAGGTTTCAATAATGGATTACCATACGAAATATTCAGAGGGTCAGCGTAGTTTACGAATGGATTCAAGAATTCAAGTGATGGACGTTGAATACGTTGTGTATAACTCGCTCTTACTTTATGATTTTTTGGGAAATCTTTAGAAACCGACAAACTTGGAATAACATTCTCGTAAGCAGGAATCGTAATTTTGCTATCTGAAGTCTGGAATTTAGCAGTAATCTGCGTATTTTCATAACGAACCCCAGCCTTAATACCCCATTTTTTCGGTAAAGCAATCGTAAAAGTCGAATAAGCTGCTGCTACATCTTGGTCATAACTAAAATTGTTTGTTCTATTAGCTTGAATGATGTAAGCACTCGTTGAAGCATCCCAGTTAAAGAAATCAAACTCACTCGTTACATCACGGATGATATATTTTGCTCCAACTTCAAAAATATTTTTCTTAAATGGATAAGTATAATCCATCTGAAAAGTAGTCTCGCCATTGATACCATCATTATTACTTTTGTTGAATGGTACACTATTGCGTGAGTTTATAAATTCTGTTACTCTCACATTACGGCCATGTTGAGCTAAAAAAGCCAACTCGTGTCCTTGCTCTTTGAAAGTCTTAGTGTAGTTAAAGTCAACGTCAATGCTTTGATTGTTACGAATATTTTTCGAGTTTTGAGCAAATTGTTGTAAAATTGTACCCGATACAGTATTCAACAAACTCGTTTGTAGACCAGTTGTATTAAAGCCACCTTTACCATATCTTGCACTCAAACTCATTGAGTTTTTCGCATTAATATCATAATCGAGTGTGAGTTGAGAATTGGCGAACAAACGTCTCACATCATTTTCATCACTTTGTTTGAAAACAGTTTCAACACCTCTGACCGACGACACACGATTGGTAGAACCATCACTTGGTGTATTGTATGAGCTGTTTCCGCCAAAATTCAACGCCATACCTACTTTCTTTTTGCGTAAGTTTACATTACCAAAAGCATTTGCTCCACGCCAGCCAGCACCAGTATTCACAAAACCAGTTAAGCCTTGAAGATTGTTTTTCTTGGTAATGATATTAATAATACCAGCCGTACCTTCAGCGTCATATTTAGCTGATGGTGAAGTAATTACCTCCACTTGCTTAATCATATCAGCAGGAATTTGCTTGATAGCATCGGCCACATTAGTTGCCAAAATACTTGAAGGCTTGTTATTAATCAACACCTTGATATTACCACTACCACGCATCTGAACGTTTCCATCCATATCAACGGTAAGCATCGGAACTTTACGTAAAACATCTTCGGCAGTTCCGCCCTTACTCGTGATGTCTTTGTCGGCATTATATACCAAACGGTCAACTTTATCTTCAATCAAAGATGCTTGACCTGTAACCGTAACCTCGGCCAAAACTTTTGTATCGGTTGACATCAACATATTGCCAACATTTACTTCTTCTTTGTTTGCCTTGATTTCAACTTTGGCTAAAACCGCATTTTTGTAACCAATAAATGAGCCTACAACTCTATACGTTCCTTTTGCCAAGTTTTTAACAGTAAATGCACCGTTCATATCGGTCATTGCACCATCAACAACTTTATTGTTTTTGTCATAAACAGCTACCGATGCAAACTCTACGGCTTTATTGGTGGTAGAATCAATCAATTTACCAGAAATTTTAGCAGAACCTCTTGGAATTTCTTCCTGTGGAATTTGTTGCTGTTGCTGATTCATCCCTGGAAATCCGCCACCACCCATACGCATACCACCACCGCCGCCGCCACCTGGAAATTGGGCGAACGTCATACAAACATTTCCTACAAATAGTAATAAAAGTAAATTCAGTTTTTTCATTAGTTGGTTTTTAAAAATAGTATTTATAACAGCACAATTTACAATTCTTCAAATCTTGAATAAGTACAAAATTAATGCTTATTTACCCTTGAAAAACTAAATTTAGTACCAAATGATTTAGATAATTTACAATCGGTTGAAAAGAGTAGACGAATGGCTCTTAATAATAGACATGAAAAAAACAAAATTGTGATGAACGGCAGTGAGAAACAAAAAAAAACAAAAATGAGAAAAGTTATAATAAGCTACTTTTCAATTTGGTATTTTCTTCGAGTGGTATTAATCAGGAATTTCTTTTGTGAAGTAAAACTTTCGGCGTGCATTTGGGCAAACAAATATTTCCATTCATCAAATCTTTGAACTTCAGATTTTTTGAATTTCTCAGCATCAATTTTCTTTGTTATCAAATATTCTTCAAAAGTCATTCTTTTTCGATGGAGGAAAAGTTTATTTGCAAAACTATCGACTATTTCTCAATTTTATAACAAATATTCAACTTTTTTCAATTTCTCAATCTGTAAAATGCTCAAAAAATATTTCCTACATTACATTCTCCTACTCGGAAGTTTTGGCTGCCAAAACAAAGCCGTAGTTTTTGAGGAGTCAAAACTAAAAGGTGTTTGCTTTGTAGCACCGCCGAGAGAAATTGAAGCCACAGAATTTGAAAATGTAAAAAACGTTCATGCCGAATGGGTGGCTTTGACTCCTTATGGCTTTACTCGTGATGGTAGTCCAGAGTTTAGATATAACAAATCTTCTGATGGACATTGGTGGGGCGAATCTCCGAAAGGTGTGAGTGAATGTGTGCGAATGGCTCACGAAAAAGGCCTAAAAGTGATGCTCAAACCACACGCTTGGATACAAAGCAATTCGGGAAGTACATTTACTGGCGATTTAGATTTCAAAACTGAGGCTGAATGGCAGACTTTTGAAAAATCGTTTGGCGAATACCTACTGGATTTTGCCAAAGTTGCCGATTCAACCAAAGTAGAAATCTATTGCATTGCTACCGAATTCGAGAATTTTGTTGAAAAACGACCTGATTTCTGGCATAAAATCATCAAGGACATTCGAGCCGTTTATAAAGGCAAACTAACCTACGCCGAAAACTGGGATTGCTATGATAAAGTACCTTTTTGGAACGAACTCGATTTTGTGGGTGTAGATGGTTATTTCCCGTTGGCAGATGAAAAATCTCCTTCTTTGGAAAACATCAAAAAAGGTTGGGACAAACACCGCACAGACCTCGAAAAATTCAGTAGAAAAATTCAAAAACCTATACTTTTTACCGAAATTGGTTATCAAAGTACCGATTTTACAACCCAAAAGCCGTGGGAATCATATTCTAAACACCCCGATAATGATGCACTACAAGCCGATGCCTACAAGGCTTTTTTTGAAGAAGTTTGGAAAGAACGCTGGCTCGCTGGTTGTTTTATCTGGAAATGGTTTCCTGATATGAAACGAGAAAATGACGAAGGCAAAAAACACAAATTCAGAGATAAATACACCCCGCAAGGCAAAGTTGGAGAAATTGTGCTGAAAGAATATTTTAAAAATCATTAAAACCTAACCTATATTACACCTATGAAAAGCATCGCTTACATTTCAATTTTGGCTTTTTCACTTGCTTGTCAATCAAAAAAAGAATCTACTCAAAAAGAAATATCAGCAGACACCATTGCGACAGCCTCTACTCAAAATGTCGATAAATCAGAAGAATTAGTAAACTTTGGTTTCAGCAACGAAAATGGTGATAAAATTTTAGCATTTGAAGAAAATATAAACGCAGAAAACTTGACACAAACAATTGATAATGAAGGCAAAATCACTCCTATTACGTTTGAAACAAGCCAAAAAGGCAATGAAAGTGGAGTAAATTTAGTACCGACAAATTTCAAAAACTGTGCTGGAAAAGTTTTCTCAGTAACGAACAAAAAAGTCAACACCGACCTTTCATGTGTCATTTTCAATGATGCTTATTTAAGAAATCATTCTTTAGTTCCATTTAAGACCTTAGCTCAACCAACCCAAATCGACAAAGCCAACAAAAACAAGATAACAACCGAACGCAAAAGAAAAATTAAAGAAGCATGGAAAATTGCAGAATTAGGAAACGAAACTGCTTATATCGTCATTTTTGAACCTAAAAAAGATAGCGTCTTGGCAAGTTTGGCTATCGGCGGCACATCTTACATATACCGAGATTATCCAGCTAAATACGATGAAGGTTCAACTTGGCGAGTAGATGATGGCGGAGAATTTCCGAACGATGCTATTAAAATTTTGGCGGTATTCCGTAATAAATCAGGTGAATTAGAAATCATCACAGAATGGGCTGGTGCAGAAGGAGCAAACATCGAATACGCAAAAGCCAACAAAAATACATTTGAAACCATAAAAGACGCCTCAAGATATTGGGGGGCATTATAAAACCATGAAAAAAATAAGCGTCATTTTTAGTTTTTTACTTAGTTTCAGTAGTTTTTCACAACAAATAGCAACCAAAAGTATTGAACCATCTATTCTCCGAAAAATTGTATCTGATGAAGCTATCGTAGATAAAGCACTACAATTTGAAGATAAAAATGGTAAAAATTATTTAGTAGCCACCACTCTACAAAACAGGTCAGACGAATGGGAAACAAAAGCAATTCTGGTGCAGCATTACATCGAAAAAAGTAACAAAGAACTTGTCTTGCTCAGACAAATTACTGATAAAGAAGACCATTGCGAGTTTGATAATGATTTACAATTTCTAACAGAGTCGCTTAGAATTACTGATTTAGACAAGAATAAATATGCAGAAATTACTTTCATGTATAAACTTGGCTGTCGAAGCGATGTTAGCCCTATCACATTAAAATTAATGGTCATTGAAAATGGCAACAAAGCTGCCATCAGAGGTAACACAATTCCGAGAGGCATGGGAACGCTACACGAAAAATATCCCGATGGCTCATTTAATAAACTCTCCAAACCCATTCAAGACCAAGCCAATAAACTATGGGAGAAATTTGCTCCTGAGTTTTAATTTTCAGATTGAACGTCAGAAATCAGTTCCTCTGCGGTTCAAAACCTTGCCGATAATTTTTCATAGATTAAACGTCGGCAAGGTTTTGAACCTTGCCGACGTTATTTTGACATTTTTTCCTTAATTTTGCACTCGTTTTAAAAAATTAAGATTCAAAAATGTCATTTACTGAAGAATTACACAAACGCCGTACATTCGCCATCATTGCCCACCCCGATGCAGGAAAAACCACATTGACCGAAAAACTACTCCTTTTTGGTGGTGCAATTCAGACTGCGGGTGCTGTAAAATCAAATAAAATCAAGAAGTCAACGACCTCTGACTTTATGGAAATCGAAAAGCAACGTGGTATTTCGGTGGCAACCTCGGTAATGACTTTTGAATACCGAGCCTTAAAAATCAATATCCTTGATACACCTGGTCACAAAGATTTTGCGGAAGATACTTACCGCACGCTTACGGCTGTGGATAGCGTAATTTTGGTAATTGACTGTGTAAAAGGTGTGGAAGAGCAAACCGAAAGGTTAATGGAGGTTTGCCGAATGCGTAAAACTCCTGTTATCATTTTCGTAAATAAAATGGACCGTGAAGGACAAAATCCATTTGATTTATTAGATGAACTGGAGCAGAAATTGAGTTTACGAGTTCGTCCAATCACTTGGCCAGTAAATGGTGGTTCAAATTTCAAAGGAGTATATCATTTGCTCGAAAAGAAAATGAATCACTTCGCTATTAACAAGACTCGCTTAGAAGATGATATTGATGTAATTGAGTTAGAATCTGAGGTTTTAGACCAAAAAGTTGGTGCAAAAGATGCCGCTCAATTGCGTGAAGATGTGGAGTTGATTGATGGAATCTACGATACTTTTGATAAAGAAGCCTATCTCAATGGCGATTTAGCACCAGTATTTTTCGGAAGTGCCGTAAGTAATTTCGGCGTCATGGAATTATTAAATACATTCTGTGATGTTTCGCCATTACCAGTGCATCGCATGACCGATAAACGCATGGTTGAGCCAGATGAAAATAAATTTAGTGGGTTTGTATTCAAAATACACGCAAATATTGACCCACGCCACCGTGATAGAATTGCCTTTTTGCGTATTTGTAGCGGAGAATTTAACCGAGGAAAATTCTACAAACACGTAAGATTGAACAAAGAAATGCGTTTTGCGAGTCCATTTGCCTTTTTGGCCGATAGAAAAGATGTGGTGGAAGATGCTTACCCTGGTGATGTAATCGGTTTATACGATACTGGAACTTTTAAAATCGGCGATACCCTGACCGAAGGAGAAGAACTTCAATTTACAGGAATTCCGAGTTTTTCGCCTGAGATTTTCAAAGAGGTTATCAACAAAGACCCTATGAAATCGAAGCAATTGGAGAAAGGCGTTCAACAATTGACAGATGAAGGGGTTGCTCAGTTATTCACGATTCAACCTGGAAACCGAAAAATTATCGGAACAGTTGGAGAACTCCAATTTGAGGTTATTCAGCATCGTTTACTAAATGAATATTCAGCAAGTTGTATTTTCGAGCATCGCCCGTACTCAAAAGCTTGTTGGATAACGTGTGAAGATAAAGTAAAATTGGCCGAATTTATTCGTTTGAAAAGCAATTTTATTGCCTACGATAAAGACCAAAATCCTGTATTTTTGGCCGAAACGGATTGGATTTTAAGAATGAATATTCAGAATAACCCTGATATTCAATTTCATACTACCTCTGAGTTTAAGACAGCTTTGCAGTATTGATTGAGTGAAAAGTATAGGGTGAAAAATGAAAGATGGTTTATAATATACTTTTCGTTTTTCACTCTTCTCTTTTCACTTTCAACTATTCGTACTTCACTTTTATTCCGTGATAGATTTCTTGTTCTTGATAATCTTTTCTAAGCGGATAGCCTTCCCAATCGGCTGGTAATAAAATTCTTCTCAAGTCAGGATGTCCGATAAAATCAATTCCTACTAAATCAAAAGCTTCCCTTTCGTGCCAATCAGCGGTTTTCCAGATTGGCGTGAGTGAGTAAACTTTGGGTAAAGGTTCGCCCTCTTGATTTCGAGGTACTTCTACTTTCAGCACAAAGTTATGCTCATAGGGAATTGACGTTAAATGATAGACAACTTCAACAGTCCCTATCGTCGGGCCATTATCGATTCCTGTAATACAAGCCAAAAAATCAAAATAAAGTTTGGGCTGAACGTGCAGAAACTGGCACACTTCGAGTAAGCGTTCGTTGGGTATTGTTATGCTATGCTGAAGTGACGTTATATCTTCTTTCAAAATAACTTCTTCACCAAACATATTGATTATCAACTCTTTAATCTCGCTAAAGCTCATTTCTATTTCTTAAAAAATGTTAATTTAAACAAAAATAGCAGTTTTTGTTCAGAGTATGCTTAAACTATTGTCTTAATATTCGCTCTAATTAGTATAAGTGTTCATTATAAAAACAAATTTACTACAATGAAAAAAGGAATTTTGGTAACGCTATTAATCGCAGGCATTGGTTTCTCTACCATTGCACAAGATGCAAAACCAGCTCATAAAGAAAGACCTCAACATGAAAAAAGAGGACAAAGACAAGGCGGAAGATTCACTGCCGAAGAGCGTGCAGAAGTTTATGCAAAACGTATGCAGAAGAATCTAAACCTTTCGGATGAACAATACAAAAAGGTTTTAGCTATCAATATTGAGCAAGCAAAAAAACAAGAAGAGTTACGTGCCGCACACAAAGCTGAAATGCAGGCTACTCGTGAAAAAATAAAAGCAAATCACCAAGATTTGAACAAAAAATACGAGTCGGTGCTTACACCTGAGCAATTAAAGAAATTTAAAGAAGAGCAAGAAAAACGCAAAGCCGAAATGCAAGAGGGAAGAAAAGAAAGAAGAGGTAGAAAATAATTTTCAATTTTTCCGTAGGAACGTCCAAATTGGACGTTCCTACAAAATGACATATCAATTTTGTTGAGCCAGTAAATAAAGCACCGCCATTCTTACCGCAACACCGTTTTCTACTTGGTCGAGAATGATTGAATGATGCGAATCTGCGGCATCAGATGTTAGTTCCACTCCCCTATTGATAGGGCCTGGGTGCATCAGCACAATTTCTTTATTCAATTCATCAAGCATCTTTTTGTTGATACCGAAATACAAAGAATATTCACGCAACGAAGGAAAATACTTGATTTGCTGGCGTTCGAGTTGGATACGAAGCACGTTCGCCACATCGCACCATTGAAGGGCATTCTGAACATTATGCTCAACTTTTACACCAATTTCTCTGATATATTTTGGCAAAAGCGTATTTGGTCCACAAACCATTACTTCTGCACCGAGTTTCTGTAAACAAAAAATATTCGATAATGCCACTCGTGAGTGAAGAATATCTCCGATGATAGCAATTTTCTTTCCAGCCAAATCTCCGATTTTTTCTTGCATCGAAAACGCATCAAGTAAAGCTTGCGTTGGGTGTTCATGCGTACCGTCGCCTGCATTCACAATATTGGCCTTGATGTGTTTCGATAAATAATGCGGAGCTCCAGGGCTGCTGTGCCTCATCACCACCATATCGACTTTCATGGCCAAAATATTATTGACCGTATCGAGAAGTGTCTCTCCTTTTTTTACCGAACTACCTGATGCTGAGAAGTTTACGACATCGGCCGACAGGCGTTTTTCGGCTAATTCAAATGAAAGTCGGGTACGAGTAGAATTTTCAAAAAAAACATTGGCAATCGTTACATCACGCAGAGAAGGAACTTTTTTAATCGGTCGGTTGATAACGTCTTTAAATTCTTTAGCTGTTTCTAAAATCAAATTAATGTCGTTGGCCGTAAGGTCTTTTATTCCGAGTAGATGCTTTGTACTAATTGATTGCATTGTGTATTTGAAAAAGATTTTACAAAAGTAGGTAAAAGAGTTCTGAGTTTTGAATTATGAGTTCTGAATTTTTCTAAACTCAAAATTTTCAACCAAAACATAGTTACACTTAATTCAGAACTCAGAATTTAGAACTAAATTTATGTCAGTCCAAAAACTGGGGTAAGATTTCACTACTACGTTAGGTTCTTCGATTGTCACATCTACCAACATTGCCAACGGTGCAAATGCCATAGCCATGCGGTGGTCATCGTAAGTTGCGATGGTTAATGGTAAATGATTAATGGTTAATGGAAGCGTACTTTTGACTCTATAAGTTGTATTTTTTTCAACTTCAATCAAATCTCCACCAAATTTCTTTAATTCGTTTTGAAGTGCTAAAACTCGGTCAGTTTCTTTGATTTTTAGACTTTCGATGCCCGTAAAAGTGGCTTCAATGCCTTTGGCGGCACAAGTGACGGCTACTGTTTGAGCAAGGTCAGGACAATTTGTAAAATCCCAATTTAAGGTATTTTCAGCAGGAATTTTGGTTAATAAAACGCCATCGGCTGTAAATGTACTTTTTACTCCCAAATGACTCATAATATTCACAATATCGCTATCGCCTTGTAATGAGTTTTCTTTCAAACCCAGCAACTCAACTTGTGTATTTTCAAACTCAGAAAGTGCTACAATACTATACCAATAACTCGCTCCCGACCAATCGGACTCTACTTTATAAATGGTTGATTGATAAGAACTTGGCAATACTTTAAGCGTTTTTGCCTCCCAATTTGCCTCATACTTCACACCAAAAGCTTTCATTTGCTCAAGTGTCATTTTAATGTACGGAATTGAGCCTAAATCGCCAGTTAAATTGATAGTCAATCCCTGTGGTAAAGTTGGGGCAATCATCAACAAAGCTGAAATATATTGGCTACTCACATCACCACGAATCGTCACTTCGCTCGATTTTTGTTCGGTAAAACCTTTAATGTGCAAAGGCGGATAACCTTCTTTGGCAAGATACTCTATTTCTGCTCCGAGCGTACGAAGTGCATCAACCAAAATCCCGATTGGACGCTCGCACATACGTGGCGTACCTGTCATAATTTTGTTTTGATTAGTAGCTGTAAAATAAGCTGTCAAAAATCGCATCGTTGTTCCTGCATCAATTACATCAGCCGTTTGGTCAGTTGATTTCAGCAAACGAATCATTGTTTGAGTATCTCGTGCCGTAGAAAGATTCAATAAATTTTCGCTATTATCTTTTGCTAAAGCATTGATGATTAAAGCTCGATTGCTTTCAGATTTTGAAGAAGCTAAGGCTATTTTTACGTCGAATGGGTTGGTGCTTTTACGGAGGAGTATCTTATCCATTAATTTGCTTTGGTTCTGTATTCGGTCGCAAAGATAAAAATAAACTCGTAAAATGTAGGTCAAAAAAATGGTTTTAAATTAAAACCCACTTCTTAAAATAGTAAATTTTATTTTTTATCTTTACTATCAGAAATTTTAAAGTAGTGTATTCCATAAAACTAATTTTATAGAACTTCAACATGAAAACTTTAATTTTAATCCTTCTCTCTGCCTGTGCTTTCGCTCAAATTGGTTCGAAAGTGCAAAGTTCCAAACCACAATTAATTGGCAAATGGAGCAATAATGAATTTGGTTTTGCGATGGTTTTAGAACTCAACACTGATGGTAGCGGCAGCTTCGACGGCGAAAGAATTACTTACACACATTCAACCTCCACTCTATCTGTTAAGCAAGATGGTGAAACTACGGTTTATAAATACGTACTCCAAAACAATAAACTCACACTTTCAGGGGGAGATTTGGACGCACCCATAACTTTTTCTAAAGGAACAAGTTCAACAACCTTAAATCCTACTATTCCAACAAATTCCAGCACAAGCACCACACAAACAAACGGAAATACTCCAGTTAATTTGTTGGGTGCATGGTCAGTCAATGGTGAAACTGTAGTTTTCAAAAACGATAAAACTGGAACCTATAACGGAAATCCATTTCGGTATTCGGTTTCGGGAAATACACTTACAACATCAGATAATACAGGAACAACGGTTTTTAATTTTGCAGTCAATGGAAATAATCTAACACTGATTGGTGGAGGTGTAAATGTAGTGATGCAACGTGGAGGCACAAACAACTCACAATCAAACACTTACGGCAATAACGTAGGAGGAGTCGATCAAAGTATTGTTGGAAAATGGTGTTGGGTAAATGCCTCATCAACTTATTCGAGTAGTAGCAGCAGCAGTAAATGTATCGTTATTAATGGTAATGGAAGCTACGAATATTACGCCGAAGGCTCAATAAGTGGCTACGGTGGAGGTGGTTATGGTGGTTCGTCAAGCCAAAGTGCAGACCGAGGCACATGGCGTTTGGAGGGTAATCGAATTCACGTACAGTCGCAAGCGGAAGGTTATAAAGTATATTCGTTTGAAAAACGGAATCATCCTAAAAACGGTGACCCAATGATTGTGATTGATGGTGATACTTATGTTTCATATTATCAAAAAGCACCGTGGAGATGAGCCTACCAGCCTACACAAAGAAACCAAAAACATTTTGGGAGAAGAATTTTGCCAATGTCTTTTTAATGGTTGGTTTGGCATTTATTGGCATTACTTTGGTCATCTTCATCAGTCAATCGCTATTTTTTGCAAAAAGTAAAGAAACAACAGGAAAAGTAATAAGATTTGAAACTTCCAATTATAGAAGTTTGGCATATCCAACCATTGAATATTTCACTCCTGAGAATGTCAGGCACGAATATCAGCACACAGAAGGAACTAAACCATCAATTTATCGCCGAGGAGAAGTGATAAAAATTTACTATAATCCAGATAATCCAACAGATGTCAGCTTAGGTTATAGCTTTATAGCAATGGGAATTTTATTATTTTTTGGCGTAATATTCCTAACTCTTGGCTTAGGATTTAAAAGCAAAACAAAAAACTTATGAAAAATAACGACCCAGTCAAATATGTAGTAATTGTATTTCTCTCAATAGGAATCCTATTTAGTGTATTAGCTCTATTTTTTTACAAAAAACAAAGCGATTTTGTAGAAACCGCCATAAAAACCACAGGTAAAGTAGTGAATTTACAAGTAAGTAGAAAAGGGAGTAAAGCACCAATTGTTGAATATTTTGACAAGAATCAACAGCAACATTTTTACTACCATAATGTCTATTCAAGGCCTTCGAGCTATTCGGTGGGCGATGAAGTCGAGTTATACTATTCGCCTATAAATTTTGAAGATGCACAGCTGAGTCAAGATTATTTCTTAATACTCATTTTTGGATTTTTAGGTATAATTTTCATTATCGTTTCAGTAATTTGTATCAAAGTATTTTGGTGGCCATCAAAATGATTGAAAAACTCTAAGTCGATAGTTTTCGGTAATTCTTCTACTCCGAAACTGATTAGAAACAACTGTAAATAGCGGCTGAGCAACTGTCAATGCTGCCGCTATTGGCCATTTATTATTTTGCAGTGGAGAAACACCCCAGGCAACCCATTCAAAAACTAAATAGCCGAAAGGAGAAAATGTTTGCCAACCAAAACCAACTTTTCGTTTGGGTCTTTTATAAATTCGAGTTACTTCATTCAGTTTTATTTCTACGTATTCGTAGCGACTGGTAGTTTCGTTGAGTGCCGTAACTACAAACGAAGAATCTTTTACTTCGTAAATATCATCGGCAAATACAAAACCGTCTTTGGTTTTGAAACTCAGTAAATCGCCCACAAAATAGCGATTTCGCTGGTTTGTTCGCAGATTTTCGACCACCAAAAACTTTTCTTTGTTAAACAACGCAAGGGCTTTATTTCGGTCTTTTTTATAAAGTAGTTCCTCTACCGATTCAGCCTGTCGATGATGAAAATCTTGGGCGAAAGTCGTTGAGCAAACAACTAAAAACAGTATCAGCGTGCAGTATTTTTGTAGCATATTTATTTTTATTCTTTAACCGAAACACCACCCGAAACAATTAATTTCATTACTTCGGCACTTGGCATATCAAGCATTTGTACATTTTCTTTTGGTACGAGCATCAATTCTCCCGAAAAAGCATAGCTATGCGGAAAATAGACCGCTACCATATTACTAACGCCCAAATTCGATAAATCATTTTGTGTGATGAAACCTATTTTATGCACACCCGCTTCTTTGTTAATCAAAACGATGGCTGCTTGTGTAAATTTTCGTTTGTCGCCCACAAAAGCCGAAATCAGATCTTTGAAAGCAAAGTAAAAAATACGCACCAAAGGTAAATGACCTATAGCATTTTCGATGAGATTTTGAATGGTTTGTGGCAAAAGCACCGAAAAAGTAAAACCCGTTATCATCGTTCCAAGTATAACAATCAGCGAACCAAGACCAGGAATAATGAGGTCACGGTTGGGATCTTCAGTTGGGATACGAATCCTGATGATATTATCTACAAAATCGAATGCACCTAAAAGGATAAAAATTGTAAAACCAATTGGTGCAACAAATAGTAGTCCTCTTACAAAGTATGAAAGTAATCGACTAAGTATAGTTCTTTCGGGCATATTCAAAAATTTTAGATATATTGGCACGTTTTATAATAACAACAACATTTTCACACCGTTAAAAGTTTTTCTAAACACAAAACAAAATCGTTTGTTCATGAAAAGAATCATCCACCTTTTTCTCGTTTTTGCTATTTCAACGCAAATTTTCGCACAAAAACTTACTATTCCAATCCCCAATAATCCTGCCGTAAAAGTCGGAACGTTGAAAAATGGATTGAAATATTACATTCTTAAAAATGCCGAACCTAAAAACCGAATGGAGTTACGCTTAGTAGTAAACGCAGGTTCGGTACTGGAAACGGATGCCCAACAAGGTCTTGCTCACTTTCTGGAACACATGAACTTTAATGGCACTAAAAATTTCCCGAAAAATGAACTTGTAAATTTCCTGCAAAAATCAGGTATGAAATTCGGAGCAGATTTAAATGCATCCACAAGTTTCGATGAAACAATTTATCAACTTCAAGTACCAACCGATTCGGCCAAATTATTTGAAAGAGCTTTTCAAATTTTAGCAGACTGGTCGAACTTTGCCACCCTCGACACCGCCGAAATCAACAAAGAACGTGGTATTATTTTAGAAGAAGAGCGTTCGAGAGGAAAAAATGCCCAATCACGTATTCAACAAAAATTGTTGCCGATATTATTTAATAATTCTATCTATGCCAGACGTCTGCCGATTGGTAAAACCGACATTATCAGTACTTTCCCAGCCGAAGAGATTGTGAAATTCTACAAAGACTGGTATCGCCCCGAATTAATGGCGGTTGTAGCTGTCGGAGATTTTGATGCTACTCAGGTTGAAAATTTGATTACAACAAAGTTTTCGGAGATAAAATCTCCAAAAAATGCACCTAAACGCACAGTTTATACAATTCCTGCATCAACAGGAACTCAAACATATCAAATTCTGGACAAGGAAATTCCGCAATCTACTTTCCAAATGTTTGCTCGTTTACCGAGAGAAAAAACACTTACCCAAGCCGATTATCGAACCGACATTGCCGAGAATCTTTTCAACCAAATGATTGGTACACGTTTGCAAGAAGCATCTAAAAAGCCCAATGCCCCATTTGTATTTGGAATCATGGGATATAGTCCATTCCTCGGTGGATTAGATGTTTTTCAAACCATCGTTCTGCCCAAAAATGCCGATGGAATGGAAGCGGCCATCAAAGCGATTATTGACGAGCAAGAACGCATCAAACGTTTTGGGTTCACGAAGGGCGAATTGGAGCGTGCAAAGAAAGAATATATGGTTGGCGTTGAAAAAGGGTTTAAAGAAAAAGATAAAACCAAATCAGCCGTTTTTGTGAATGGAATGGTGCAAAACTATTTACAAGGAACTTCATTTACGGATGCAAATTTTAGATACGAATTTGCTCAAAAACACCTCGAAGGAATTACACTCGAAGAAATCAATGCTATTTCAGGAAAAGTAATCAAAGAAGATAATCGAGTTGGGTTGATTGTAGGTTCGGAGAAAGATAAAGAGAAACTGCCAAACGAAGAAAAACTGAAAACATTAATTGCTTACAAAAATCCTGACTTAAAACCTTATGAAGATGAGGCGGTTTTGACACCAATTTTAGAGAAAATACCCGAAGGAACAAAAGTGGTTTCGGAGAGAAAAATTGAAGAAATCGGTGTTACAGAATTGGTTTTTGGAAATGGTGTGAAAGTAGCACTCAAACCAACAACCTTCAAAAACGACCAAATTGTATTTTCAGCAAGCAGTAAAGGAGGAACTTCTTTATATAGCGATGCTGATTATTACTCAGCCGATATTTCATCGACGTTAGTCACACAAGGTGGCGTTAGTAAATTATCAGATACGCAACTCGAAAAAGCACTGGCAGGAAAAGTTGCCCAAGTTTACACGTACGTTGGCGAACTAACCGAAGGGCTTGGCGGTAACACAACGCCAAAAGATTTAGAAACTGCCCTACAGTTAATGTACGCTTACGTAACTCAACCTCGCCGTGACGATGAGGTTGTGAAGAATTTCTTAAAAAATGAGAAAGAATTAATCACAAACTCTTTCAAAACTTTAACGCCTGAAAAAGTTTTTGGCGATTCGCTCAATGCTATTATTTACCAAAATCATTTGAGAAGAATGCCTACCAAGCCAGAAGACGTTGACAAAGTAAATATCGACCGTGCATTTGAGATTTACAAAGAGCGTTTTGCTGATTTTAGTGATTTCAACTTTGTTTTTGTTGGCAGTTTTGAAGTTGAAAAAATTAAACCTTTACTTGAAAAATATATTGGCGGATTACCCTCAACCAAGCGTCAGGAATCATTTAAAGACTTGGGAATCAACAAAGTAAAAGGAAAAGTTGAAAAGAATATCTATAAAGGTTTAGAAGAAAAAGCCAATGTAAACTTACAATTCAACGGAGAATTTGCTTATACGGAGGAAGAAATGGTAAATTTAGATGCTCTCGCTGAGATTTTAGATATTAAATTGACCGAAAAACTCCGTGAAGAAGCTGGTGGAGTATATACGCCAAGTATCCGCTCATCGTACCAAAAGTTACCAAAATCAACTTACAATCTTACGATTTCGTTTGGCTGCTCACCTGCAAATGCTGAAAAATTGGTCAAAATCACACTCGATGAAATTGCAAAAATCAAAACAAATGGCCCTGAAAAAGTTGACATAGAAAAAGTGGTTGCCGAAGAAAAACGTGAAGTTGAATTACAAGTAAAAGAGAATGGTTTTTGGAATTCTTATCTACTTGAGCAATATACCGATGGCGAAGATTTGAATTATATCAATCGCTATCAAAGCCAATTAATTGACAAAATCAGTATCGAGAGCGTAAAGAAAGCTGCAAATCAGTTCTGTGCTGATAATTTTGCGAAATTTGTGCTTTTGCCTGAGAAGAAATAACATTTTTGAAAACTGAAAAAGAGTCGTTTCGATACTGAAACGACTCTTTTTTTATGTATAAACCCCATTTCTCCATACTTTCTGACCGTTTAGTAAATTTTCTTACCGTTTGGTAAATATTGAAATCTATTTTTTGATTCGTCCAAAGTATCCATTTACTTTTATTTCAGAAATTATCAAACTCTCCTTGTATTTAAACAAATCATACCATGAAAAAAATTATCCTTTCAATCATTGCATTTACAATAGTTACCAACGTATTTGCACAAAGCATATTATTGACTCCAAATCAAGTGGACTCAAGACAAAGTTCTTCTGTTGATAATGTGATACTCAGAGGTACAAATCCACCGAATATAGTCGGAATCAGACATGGTGGAACGATAGCAGCACCAACGGCAACTACAAGTGGTAGTATTCCGCTATCTATTAACGCAAAAGGCTATAACGGTACAGCATTCACAACAGAAACAGGAACAATCAGATTTGTCTCAACCGAAGCATATACAACAACAGCTCTTGGAACAAGAATTGATTTTCTGACGGTTGCCAATGGAACAACCGCATTAACTACAAAAATGTCTCTTCTCGGCGATGGGAAATTAGGCGTAGGTACCACATCACCAATAACAACTCTCAATGTTGCTGGTGGTAACTGGGATTTAGCAACAACCAACGGCGACTTTGCGATTGGAAATAATACTTATAAATTAAAATTTGGGGTTGCTACTGGTGGCGGCGGAGCTGGTGATGCACGTATTTACTCAACAGGTGGTACCAACCGAACAATTTTTGGTAGTAATACAAGTGATATAATGACAGTTGCCTCGACAGGGGTTGGGGTTGGTACAATAACCCCTGTAAAAGATTTAGTAGTAGCTGGTACAACTCCTTCAATGGTCATTGGTTATAATTCTGCCACCTTTGATAATAATGTTGAATCGGGAAGACTCTATTTTGATGAAGGAGTTAACAGTGCTTTACGTTGTGGGTTTGAAATGCACTATGATGGTTCAGCAAATAGATTCAATATCAATTCGATTTGTACGTCCCCTATCAACCGATTTACTATTATGAGAGAGAGTGGCAACGTAGGTATCGGCGTTCTTTCTCCTGCAAATAAACTAGAAGTGAATGGAGTCATTAGGGCTAATGAAGTAATTGTAGAAACTGGCTGGGCTGATTATGTATTCCAAGATGATTATAAACTAAAACCTTTGAGTGAAGTTGAGGCATTTATTAAAGAAAATAAACACCTTCCATCGCTCCCTTCAGCAGCTAACATTCAAGATAAAGGTGCTCATGTAGCCGAATTAATGACCAAAATGATGGAGAAAATTGAAGAATTGACTCTTTATTCTATCGAGCAAAAGAAAGAGATTGATGAGCTAAAAAAACGTTTAGACGAAAAGAAATAACATCAAAACTCAAAATTATTGATATCGATGAAAAAGATAATATTAACATTTTTGGCGGTAATGGGATTGTTTACAGCCAATGCACAAGTGGAGTGTGGAACTAAAGTAACGGGGCCACCAATTAGATTTAGCACTAAGCAGCAAGATAGTTTGAGGGCAATATTGGCGGTCACAACTCCTTATGCAGTTAGAGTGCATATTACGGTGTTTGCCGATGATAATGGAACAAATGTTGCAGCTACCAATGCAAACGTCATGCGGCAATTTAATAACATGGTAAACCAATACCAGCCACAAAATATCTGTTTTATTCTAATTGATGTACGTCAAGTAAATAGTACTGACCTCAACAATCATGATGCCGATACCGAAGAAGCTGACCTCAATGCGTATAAGATTGCGGGTTGTTTGAATATTTTTATTCATAATAGCCTTCCAGGCCTAAATGGAACAGCGTATGCAATTCCAAATACTTACCTTAGCTTATCTGGTGCCACAGTTACGAGTACAACAAACCTCACAACAATGGGCCATGAAGCTGGGCATTGTTTTGGTTTGTACCATACGTTCGAGACGGCATTTGGCAGAGAAAGCGTAACAAGAAACTCAGCAAATTCATGTTATGATTGCGGTGTTGATGGAGACTTGCTTTGTGATACGGCAGCTGATGACCCAACTGACCCTAATGGTCAAGTAAACTCATCTTGTACTTATATTGGTGGCCGAAATGACGAATGTGGAGTTGCATATACTAATCCCCCTACGACAAACATTATGACTTATGGAGATAGGGCATGTAGAACAATCTTTACGGCTGGCCAAGGAGGCCGAATGCGGTCAATGATGATAACCAGTGCAACACTCATTCCAATTGTAGCTGACAATGTTGTGTTTGCTCCCGCTACTAACGGTCCATTAACGTACACAACGGGAGTTGGTCAAGATTCAGGACGAGATGAACTTTACATAAGCAATAATACAACTGACAATTATACCGTATCTGGGACAGCCGTAAGAAATTTGGTTTCTAAAAAAATCTATCTGAAACCGGGTACTCGTTTTGCTCCTGCTGCGGGTGGGCAAGTACATGTAAAGGTTAATCCGTATTGTAATTAAAACATTTACTAACAAAATGCAATTTGAAGAGACTATTGTAAGTCTTTTTCAAATTGCATTTTTGACGATAAAACCATGGAAACTATCAATAAAATTCATGTTGGTAGTAGAAAATATCTATTACCCGAAGATATGCTACACTTAGAGTCTGACATTAACTACACAATAATTTCGCTCAAAGGTGGCAAACAAATAATGACTGCTACTACTCTTAAAAAACTCGAAATCAGACTTTTGCCTTTCAAGAATTTTATTCGAGTCAATAAATCGGCAATTGTAAACCTTGACTATATCAAGCCCATTGATAATACTTTTACTCTTTCAAATCTCAAGAAAGTTGTTTTCTCTCGGAGGCGTGGCAAAGTTTGGAAAGAACAGCAGGTAACTTAAAACAAAACGGAACTTCTCTCGAAGTTCCGTTTTGTTTATCCTTCCATTTCCAACATCTTTGCTTCCCACAAATCATTCGCTTTTTTTAGTTCTACTTTCACTACTTCGTAATCAGCATTAAGTTTTTGTAGAGCATGATTGTCCGAATAATTACTTGGGTCAGCCAGTTTACCTTCAATAGTGGCGAGCTGATGCTCTAAATCCGTAATTTTGGATTCAATTTCCCCAATTTCCCTTTCCAACTTCTTAATCGTATTGGCGTTTAAAGCGGGCTTATTAGAAGAGGCTTCCACTTTTTTTGCAGGCGGAGAAACGTTTGCCGTTGCCTGTGGACTATTGACCGTGGACTTTTTATTTTCTTCATACCATTCTTCCCATTCATCATAAGTGCCAGGGTATTCTTTGATTTCGTAATCTTCGATATACCAAATTTTGTTGGCAACTTGGCTCACAAAGTGGCGGTCGTGAGAAACTACCACATAAGTGCCTTCGTATTGGTCAAGGGCTTGAATCAAGATATTAACCGACTGCATATCCAAGTGGTTGGTAGGCTCATCAAGTAATAAAAAGTTCGCTTCCGAAATCAATACTTTTGCCAGTGCCACACGAGACTTTTCCCCCCCCGAAAGTACTTTTATTTTCTTAAAAACATCTTCTCCATTAAATAAAAAACAACCCAAAACCGAGCGTAATTCAGTCTCTGATTTTCCACCATCGGCATATTTTAGTTCTTCCAAAAGGGTTTCTTCCAAATGTAATGACTCCATTTGGTGCTGAGCAAAAAACGAAAAATTTACATTATGGCCCAATTTTCGTTCGCCTTCCACATTTTCGTCACCTGCAATAATTCTCAATAAAGTTGATTTCCCCTTACCATTTGCTCCAATCAATGCAATTTTATCACCTCTTTCAATAATAGCTGTGCTATTTTTCAAGATAACTTTTTCGCCGTAGGCCTTATTGACATTTTCGAGTGAAAATACATTTCGACCTGGGTTTACCCCAAATTTAAACTTGAAATGCACTCTTGCCGTTGCATCTATCACATCATCAATAATATCCATTCTGTTTAGAGCCTTCACCCTCGACTGTACTTGTCGAGCTTTAGTTGCTTTGGCTTTAAAACGCTCAATAAAACGCTCAGTTTGACGAATCTGTGCTTGTTGGTTTTCGTAAGCCCCTTTCTGAATTTCGCTACGAAGTGCCTTTTCTTCTACATAAAATGAGTAGTTTCCTGCATAATGTACCAATTTAGCTCCTGTAACTTCAACCGTAGTATTACACACATTATCCAAAAACTCTCTATCGTGCGAAACAACCACAACGGCATTTTCATAGTTCAATATATACTTTTCAACCCACTGAATCGAAGGTAAATCCAAGTGGTTAGTCGGCTCATCAAGAAGCAGAAGTGCAGGTTTTTGTAAAAGCAATTTGGCCAACATTACACGCATACGCCAGCCTCCCGAAAACTCTTTCAAAGGTTTTGATAATTCTTCAGTTTTGAAACCAAGTCCTTCTAAAATCTCTTCTGCTTTGGATTGAATCGTATAACCACCCAAATGGTCGAATTCTTCCTGCAAAGCTCCCAATTTATCAACCAATTCATCGCGATAATTGACATCCATTTCGTGCAGAACTTTATCAATTTCTTGTTGCAGATAGTTTTCTCGTTCGAAAGCCTGCATCGCTACTTGCAAAATAGAATCTTGGGTTTGGTAAGAAAGTAAATCTTGATTCAAGAAACCGATTGAACAGTCGCCAGCTTTTGAAATACTTCCTGCATCGGGTTGGTATTCACCCACAATCAAACGCAAAAGCGTTGATTTTCCCATTCCGTTCAAACCGATTAGACCAATTTTGTCTTTTGGTTTTATTTGCAAATTTGCTCCGTCAAATATCGGTCTTCCACCAAAATAAAACGATAAATTACTGATTGTAAGCACTTTGTATGATTAATTATGTTAAGAAAATGTAACACAATTTGTAAATTGTGTACTCAAACGACAACTCACAAGTTAAAAACTTGTGCTACGGCTTAATCAATAAACCTCTTTAATATTGGTCCATAACTATCTACTCTTCTATCACGTAAATACGGCCATGTCGTACGATATTTTTCAGTTAAATCTAAATCAATTTCTTGTACATGTACTTCTTCTTTATCATGTGAAGCCAAATACAATAGACTTCCGAAAGGGTTTGCTACAAAACTTCCACCCCAAAATTGTTGGTCAGCTTCACGCCCTACCCTATTCACCGAAACTACGTGCAAACCATTTGCTACGGCATGACTGCGTTGAATCGTCTGCCAAGCGTTATACTGTTCGGTATTCATATTTGGGTCAGGTTCGTTGGTATCCCAACCAATGGCAGTTGGATAAAACAAAATCTCTGCTCCCATCAAAGCCGTAATACGTGATGCTTCTGGATACCACTGGTCCCAGCAGATAAGCACACCCAATTTTCCGTATTTTGTTTCAAATATTTTATAACCCAAATCATCAGCCGAAGCATCTCCTGGAGTAAAGTAAAATTTCTCATAATAACCTGGATCGTCTGGAATGTGCATTTTTCGGTATTTCCCGAGATATTTTCCGTCGGCATCAAGCACAGCAGTTGTATTATGGTAAAGTCCAGCGGCACGTTTTTCAAATAGCGAAGCAATAATTACTACATTACATTCTTTGGCAACGGTTGATAATAAATCAGTCGTTTGGCCGGGAATGGCTTCTGCTAAATTGAAATTAGCGTGGTCTTCTACATCACAAAAATATAGAGATGTAAATAATTCTTGTAAACAAACGATATTTGCTCCTTTTGCGGCAGCTTCCTTGATTCCTTTGATTGCTTTTTGGGTATTTTCGGCAACATCAGCCGAACATGACATCTGTACTAATCCGATATTTACTTTACGCATATTTCTTTATTTTTTCGCAAAGATACTGTCTTTTAATGATGAATGATGAATGATGAATGGTGAATTATTGATTTTTCTTGAAAAAGTAATTTAGGGATAAGCGTAAAAAATACGTATCTTTGTAAATTAATAACATTTTTTATACTGAAGTAAAATAAGATTTTAGATTGATTTTGGTTTGAAATTATAGAAATAACCACCATTCTACGTTCTTAATTCTACATCGCACGGGCGACCCCGTTTTAATTGTGCATTCGCACCAATCTATGTCATTTGAATCATTAAATTTAATTGAGCCAATCAAGCTCGCACTTGCTGCCGAAGGCTACACCACTCCAACACCCATCCAACAACAAGCCATACCGATAGTTTTAGAAGGAAAAGATTTATTGGGCGTTGCCCAAACTGGTACTGGAAAAACTGCCGCTTTTTCAATTCCAATCATACAAAAACTATATCAAAATAGAGATTTAAACCGAAAAGGTCGTCGAAAAATAAAAGCACTTATTGTTACTCCAACCCGAGAGTTGGCCATTCAAATTGGAGAAAGTATTTCGGCTTATGGTAGCAATACCGATTTGAAACACACCGTAATTTTTGGTGGCGTAAAACAAGGTCGCCAAACTGACGAGTTGCACAATGGTGTAGATATTTTGGTGGCGACTCCAGGTCGTTTACTTGATTTGATTGCCCAAGGTTTTATCTCACTCAATGCCATCGAAATTTTTGTTTTAGACGAAGCCGACCGTATGCTTGATATGGGTTTTGTGCATGATGTGAAACGTCTGATTACGCTTTTGCCGAAGCAACGCCAATCGTTGTTTTTCTCGGCAACTATGCCCGACGAAATCGTCAAATTGGCGTCCACGATTTTGCATAATCCATCATCGGTAAGTGTAACACCCGTTTCATCAACGGCCGATACAATTAATCAATTTTTGTATTACGTCGATAAAAAAGATAAAAATGCGTTACTGTTAGAGATTCTGAAAGACCCAAAAATTGAAACAGCTTTGGTCTTTACTCGTACAAAACACGGAGCTGACAAAGTTGTAAAAGTGCTTTCGGCAAAAGGAATAAAAGCAGAGGCTATCCACGGAAATAAAGCCCAAAATGCACGTCAGCGTGCTTTAACCAACTTTAAATCGAAGGAAACCAGAGTTTTGGTAGCAACAGATATTGCCGCTCGTGGAATTGATGTGGATGATTTGGCTTATGTAATCAATTTTGAAATTCCGAATATTCCAGAAACATATGTTCACCGAATTGGAAGAACAGGTCGTGCAGGTGCAAACGGAACGGCCTTTTCGTTTTGTGAAGATGAAGAATTGACTTATTTGAAAGACATTCAACGATTAATTGGCAAGAAAATACCTGTCATTAGCGAGCATCCTTATGCCATTCAACCGAATTATAGTGTTGGACCACCAGTTGTACAAAAACCACAAGGCCGAGGCGGTGCAAGACCCAATAATTCTTCGCAAAAAGCAAACTCAAATACCAGAACAGCACCAAAACCTACTAATGGAGGAAACGCAGCACAAAGCAGTGGTAAACCCAAAAAGAAATGGTACGGAAATAGCGGCAGAAAAGCATAATTTTTTTACATTTACGAGCGTAACCTTCATCCTCATTACGCCCTATGAAAAAACTTATACTGCCTGTTGCTTTATTAGTAACGATGATTGCTTGCAAAACCGAAACCAAGCAAGAAACCGCCAAACCCAAAACGCTTGAAAATACGATTTGGGTAAATGCCAAATACTTAGAAACACTCGAACGCACTAAATCACCGCTTCGAGCAAAACCTTTTGCCGATACAGTGATGATTAACTTCGATTCCAAAGCCGATACTGCCAGTATTGTTTGGAATTTCCACGAAGGTTCGTCGTATGTAATAAAAAAAGGCGAGAAAATTCAGTTTTTTGATGCTTACGAAGTAAAACCAAAACCAGAGTTTGAAGGAGCTTTGAGCAATGGAATGTTGAAAATTGGTAATAGTCTTTTCAAACAAGTTGATACGACTGGTTTTATTGAAAAGAAATATTGGATAGGAAAATATTCAACAACTGACGGAAACATCGAACTTAGATACGATGGAAAAATTTCAGGAGTAGATTCGCTGGCAACTTATTATGTTTGGACCGATTATATAACGACTCAAACCGACATTGATTTAATTGATTTATACGCAAACTCCAACAAATCAACTACTTATGGGTACAAATTTGCAGGAAATGAGATTATTTTCTATGAGTTTATCTGGAGTGAAGAAGGAATTATAGGAAAAGCAGGAAAGGAAATTTTTAGATGGAAGAAAATATAATATTTTACGATTTTAAGGAAGCCTTCGCTAAAAGCGAAGGCTTCCTTTTTCTAAAACGAACTCAATTTCTTTCTGATTCGCCACCAAACAAAAAAAGCACGCACACAAAGCATCAATACGACTGGAATTAAAGCATAATTGATTTCTTGCGGAAAGAATTTCCAAGCGGCTAAAAAGAATATCAAAATGATTCCGTAAGCTAAAAAATGCTTTGAAAGCCAAGCTCTCGCATTTTCTTTTTTTAGTAATAATGCAATCGGAAATAAAAGTGGGTATGTCCAGATAATATTTAAGTTGTTTTCAGTTACGCCGTGGTCGGTAAAAAACCAAAGTAAAAAGATAAACCAACCGAATATTCCTGCTATCGTAAAGAGAATTTTATCGAAAAGAAAACTCTTACTTTCAGTATTAAATTGATACGCTGTAAGGCCTAAAACGAGTAAAAATAGTGTCCAGAACAAAATATTTGGCGTAATTGTCTCTTTTTCTTTATCAGCAACGGCCAACATATCTCGGTTGATGAGTTGTTTTGAAAGTACCAAAGGCTGCCATTTTCCATCACGGTTAATTTTTGCCGCATCAAAGGCATCCATCAAATTATCTGGCAAAAACATGGCTCCATTTGCACCCGTAATTTCATCCGATGGCTCGCCGATGGCTAAATCCATTCCGAAATCTGCCCAAAGTTTTTCGTTTTTACGAGCATATAAATCAATCCATTGACGATATGAACTATCGGCATGAAGTGTTTTACTCAACTGCAAACTATCCTTACACACTCTACGCAATACATCACGCAAGCGAGTTGAACAGTTATCGTAAAAGAATTTATAGGCATATTCACGATTTTGTGGTAGATAATTATTTTGCAAGAAATCATAAACGCCTTGTTTTTGAGCTTGCGAAAGGTTCAAGACTTGCTCAATAACCGAACGATTATCCTGACTCCAACCAGCCACATCATTCTCAAAATAATTTCCGCTGATTTGATAAGGGAGCGTTCCACGTAAAAATTTTATATAAAAACCTTTCGTACGAAAATCAAAAGCACCGTAGTTGAAAGTAAAATCAAGCCCTTGTCGTGGGTCACGGATTCGGATAGCACTATGCCCAAAAGTAGAATATAACTCTGCTCCTGGCGAGACTGTCAGCAAACTAATTGTTGCATCGGTCGAGAGCATTTGAGCATTAGAAAACGAAGTAATTAAAGCAAAAACTACTAAGAAGAAGATTTTTTTCATGCAGAATAATGGTTTTCTGCAAATATATGGAAGAAATTTACGAATGACGAATGACGAATGACGAATTATCGTATTCATTCGTCATTCGTACATCGTAATTCCCTTAATAACGGTCAACTTTTAATGAAGAAAGCCCACTATCAACATTTAAGTATATTTTTTTGGTGGCTTTATCGAAACCTTTGGTTTGCCAAAGTCCACTTTTGATTTTCTCAAAATTGTCAAAATCTTTGGCATTTAAAGCTCCATCCATTCTGATTTCACAACCAACACTTTCTGGCACTTTGATTTTTACACTTGCCACGCCCGACTCAATATCTACATCCACTTTATCTTGCTTATCGCCGAGTTTTATATCAATTGATGCTGCACCTGTTTCGATGTCAAGTTTTTTAACTTTATAATTTGTAAAATCAAAATCCAATTCACCTGCCCCGATTCCCATATCAATACTCCAAACTGGAGCGGTACTTAATTTCAATAAAACATCATTATCAAACTTTTTGTCTTCATCGAAATTGATATTAAACTCTTTGCCTTTTTTATCTTTCATCTCAAAGTTGATGACTTTATTTCCATCATTTGTTTCTTCTTCGAGTGTGTAACCATTCTTGAAACTAAGCAATGTAGTGGCCTCAAAAAGTCGGTTGGGTGATTCTTCTAAATCAAATTCGGCAGCTCCTCCGCCAAGTTTTAGGGTAGCTTCTTTTACTTCGGGTGTCATTTCAACGGCAAAATATTGCTTGTTTCTATCGCCAACTGTTGTATCAGAATTCGACGAATAATTATCGTCGTCATCATCAAAATCATCAATGTCAATATTGATACCATCACTAATTTCGTCTTTGACTTCACGTACACCATCATCCACACACGTAAAGATTCCGAGCGGAATAGCGAAAGCAATCAACAATGCCGAAGTAGCATTATATATGCTTTTTTTATGATTGAAAAATGCAGCTACACCAGCCAAAATCAACATAATTGGCCAAAATTGAGCGATTTTACGGAAAGACCAATTTAACTCAAACCAATCGAGGTTTGTACCCAAAAACAAGAAGCCCAACACGATAAGTATTGCCCCCCAGATAATATTACTTTTACGTTCCATGTTTATATTTTGATTAAAAAATTGTGATTTTAAATAAAAAAATCCTGCAAGTTGTTTGAAATCTTACAGGATTTATATGTCTTTTTTACAAATTTGAAGAACTATCGTTATTCGTAAAATTGGTAAAATTATCGTCTTTTCTATCTCTAATGATAAGCCAAACGCCAATACCAATCAAAATCAAAGGCCACATTTGACCGATGTAGTGCCATAAGTTAATATGGAAAAATGTCTTGAACGAAAAGATAATACCCAAGATAATAAGTACTGCACCACCTACTAAATTGTTTTTCTGATTGTGATTGCTCATAAAAGTAAAGTTTGAATTTTGAGAATGAATATCATTAGTCGAATTAAACGCTTGCGAGTCTCCTACCCCAGCAAAACCGTACTCATATTTTACGGGTAAAACTACCCACAAGATGAAATAGGCAAAAAATGCAGGTACGGGAGTAAAAAACAATAATACAAAAACTACTCGAATTAGAGTAACATCTATATTAAAATATTCTGCTAAACCTTGCGAAACTCCACCGAGCATCGCCTGACGGTTTTTGATTCTAAATAATTTCTTTTCCATAACCCCTAACCCCTAAAGGGGGATTTATTGTTTAAATTTGTTTTTTTGTCTTTCAGGAAACCTTCACTCATGGCGAAGGTTTCCTATTGAATTTGTTAATTAACTGGTGTGTAATTAACAGTTGTGATTTGGGATTCTTTGGTTGGCATCACAATCCAGAGAACTATGTAAGGGATAATTGCAGGAATCGGAGCAAAAAATGCTACCACCAACAATACACGTACGAGTGTTACATCGAGATTGAAATACTCAGCTAAACCAGCTGCTACACCACCAATCATTTTGTTTGATTTAATTCTAAAAAGTCGCTTTTCCATTGTCTTAATATTGTTTATGTTTTTTGTTTTTCTTTTTAAATCAACCACTGTTTGTGTGATTGATGAAACAAAGATATAGGCTAAAGACGGTACTATGTAATGCAAACTACATGAATGGAAAAAAATAATGTCAAAGGGATTTTTTTGAGGAGGATTTTATAAACTAAAGGTAGGAATGGCAAAATTTAGCGGATGAAATGCAGCGTAAATGAACTTTGGGCGAATTTATACTCCAAAAGATAGCATTCACAAACTATCTTTTGGAGTATTGAAAGTATCAATCTTCTTCTAAAACCTCCAAAATTTCGCTCAATTCATCATAATCTTTATATCCAGGTCGAATTTCGTTGCTTCCTTTTAGTGCAATTCCTTTGATTTGCATTTCTTCGAGAAGTTCGTTTACATTTTCAGCCGTTATTCCAAAATCTAAAACTATTGGATAATTGAAAGAATATTCTTTGAGCGTATAGCGAGCAAAATCTGAGAAATCTCCGCCATCTACCAAAAAGAACTCTACAAATTGTGAATATCGCTCCAAATAATCTTCGAGATAAGCACTCTCAAATTCGAGTTTTAAGATAATTGGTTTACCTAAATCGGCGATTTGTGGTAAAAGACCAGCTTCCGAAATTTGTAAAATATCAATTTCATAAGCTTCTACTAAAGCCTTTACTTCTTCATAATCAGCACTTTGAGTTTCGCCAACAACTTGAACTCCTGCCACCCAAGATTTTATTTCTTTCATTTTTTCGGGCGAAGTATAATCAGCCGAAAATTTATCCATCACAAAACCAATCATTTCTACGCCCATACCTGCACAATAACGTGCATCCGACAAATTGGTTATATTACTTACTTTAACGAGTGTTTTTAATGACATTACCTTTTTGATTTACGAAACTTTGTTCGGACGCTTCGACTCCGCTCAGTGACCGAACAAAATTCAATTCTAATTCTTTGCCTCAAAATTACCTCAGAACTATTCATAATCAAATTCTGTTAGCTATTTTTGTACTTTCAACACCTGTAAGATTTCAAAAAACTTATTGGTATAATCACTTCAATGTCATTAAGTTAAGGAAATTGACGATTAAAAATTACATGATTGAAGATTGAAGAAGGTTGTTTTTACATCTAAAATCGATAATTTTCAATCCTTAATCTTCAATAATTTTCTTAACTTAATGAAAATGATAATCACTTAAACGAAGGGCTTTGAACCCTTGCTGTAAACAAAATGAGCAAACACGGAAGAATTTTAGTCGCCATGAGTGGCGGTATCGACAGTTCGTTGGCAGCAGTAATGCTCCACGAAGAAGGCTACGAAGTAATTGGCATGACCATGAAAACATGGGATTATGCATCATCGGGAGGCAGTAAAAAAGAAACAGGCTGTTGTAGCCTCGACTCTATCAATGATGCAAGAAACATTGCCGTCAATTTAGGTTTTCCACATTATATATTGGATATCCGTGAAGAATTTGGCGATTACGTTATCGACCATTTTACTGGCGAATATCTGGAAGGTCGCACACCAAATCCATGCGTGTTGTGTAATACCCACATTAAATGGGATTCTTTACTACGCCGTGCGGATAAGCTCGATTGTGAATTTATAGCCACTGGACACTACGCCAATGTGCGTCAAGAAAACTCAAGATACATAATCTCAAAAGGAACTGATACTTGGAAAGACCAAAGTTATGTACTATGGGGAGTTTCACAAGAAAGTTTGGCTCGAACTAAATTGCCTTTGGGGTATTTAAAAAAATCAGAGATTCGAGAAATGGCCACTCAAAAAGAATTTTATGATTTGGTGAATAAAAAAGAATCTTACGAAATATGCTTCGTGCCAGATAATGATTATCGAGGTTTCTTGAAACGCCGAGTTGAGGGTTTAGAAGAAAGAGTAAAAGGCGGAAACTTTGTTTTGGAAGATGGAAAAGTAGTAGGAAAACACGAAGGCTACCCTTTTTATACGATTGGTCAAAGAAAAGGCTTGGGAATTGCTCTTGGAACACCAATGTTTGTTACAGAAATCAGAAAAGAAACCAACGAAGTAGTTTTGGGTCACGAAAAATCGTTGGATAAAGATGGTATGATGGTGGGCAAGCTCGTAATGCAAAAATATGCCGATTTGAATGGTATGAGTTTAGAAACAAATACTAAAATCAGATACAAGCATGATGGTTCGCCAGCCACAATCACACAAGAAGGCGATAAAATGAAAGTAATTTTCCACGAACCAGTCAGCGGAATTGCCCCCGGTCAAGCAGCAGTTTTCTACGAAGGAGATGATGTTGTTGGGGGTGGTTGGATTATGAAATCCTTCAACCAAAACTCGGTTTTTGAACAAGCACAAGCAACAAATTGATTTTTGAAGTATATCGAGAAAATACTCAACTTCATATTCATAAATAAAAAGGCTACTTAAATTCAAACAATTGAGTAGCCTTTTGCTTTGTAATAAAAGATTTCAGTTTTTATTTCGTTATGTAAAGAAAAGATACAATTAGCTTATGAAACGTCTGATACTCTGTTTACTCCTATTCACCTCCTATAGAACTTTCGCACAAAACCAATACTTTGTACTTTTCAAAGATAAAGCCAATTCTCCTTATTCTGTTTCTCGACCAAAAGAATTTCTTTCTGAACGCTCCATTAAACGCCGTGAAAATCAGAAAATAGCTATTTCTGAACGTGACCTCCCTCCTAACCCAAGTTATTTGACTGAAATTACCAAAACTGGAGCGAAAGTTTTGTATAAATCTCGTTGGATAAATGGTGCGTTAATTCAGACTGATGCGACAACTTTAGCAAAGATTTTAAGCCTTTCATTCGTAAAAGGTTTAGAGGGAAATGGCGATATTAGAAATACTCGCTCTAACGGAGAAAATCAAGCAACCAAAACAAAAGATAAATTCGAGAATGAGGGAGTTTTAGATAACGGACTTTCACAAACGCAACTCGCCATGCTCGGTGCTGACAAAATGCACACAAAAGGTTATCGTGGAGAAGGAATGCTGATTGGTGTTTTAGATTCGGGCTTTTTGAATGCCAACAGATTAAGTTTTTTCAATGATCTATTTAATGATAAAAGAGTTGTAGGTACTTGGGATTTTGTAAATAATGAAACAAATGTTTATAATGACCACAGCCACGGAACTAATGTTTTATCGTGCATGGCGGCGTTTGAAAATAGCAGAATCGTTGGTACAGCCTACAAAGCAAGTTACTTATTATTAACAACCGAAGATGTTGGCTCAGAAACCAAACGAGAAGAAGCCAATTGGCTTTTTGGTGCCGAAATGGCTGATAGCGTGGGAGTTGACGTAATCAATACATCTTTGGGCTATACTGAATTTGATAATCCTGCACAAAATTATAAATATACTGATATGAACGGCGACCGTGCTTTGGCCACTCGTGCGGCCGATTGGGCAGCCCAAGCAGGAATTTTGGTTGTTGCCTCAGCAGGAAATGAGGGTAGCGGAAGTTGGAAGTACGTAGGCACACCAGCCGATGCTGATTCAATTATTGCAGTTGGGGCTGTTACAAGCATCCAAAATATTGCTTCATTTAGCTCTTTCGGGCCATCGGCTGATGGTCGAGTAAAACCCGAACTTTCAGCACAAGGAGCAGCAACTGTTATCGGAAATACAAATGGAACTATCGGAGCAGCCAATGGTACATCATTTTCTTCGCCATTATTAGCAGGTTTTGCAGCAAGCTTTTGGCAAGCATTTCCGACATTAACCAATATGCAGGTTCGTGAATATTTGATTCGCTCGGCAAGCCAATTTACGAATCCTGACAATCGATTTGGATATGGAATACCTAATTTTGATAAAGCTTTTGAATTGGCTGAGTTAGAATCTTTAATAAATGAATTGAAGAAATCAGGGCAAGAAGTGATGGTTTTTCCGAACCCAATCAATGATGGAGCGAATACAAAAGTCTGGGTTTTGAAAAACGATGCAGGTACAAATTTTGAATATTCGATAACTGATTTGACAGGAAAAACACTTTGGACATTGAGTAGTAAAGAAAGTAAAATTACCCTTCCAACTATCAATGAATTACCACTTGCCAATATAATCTTGAAAGTGACTGCCGAAAATCTCAAATTTTCGACTAAAATTATTCGATAAAATCGTCTCTGAAACCTGTGAGATTATGAATCATCAACCTCACAGGTTTTACTTTTAAGCTATTACATCTTTCTTGCCATTCGCATAATCGACTCAGAATCATTGTGTTCAGCGATTTTTTCAAGCGAAACCCACGCTAAATCATTCGATTCTTCGGTTACAACTAATGGCTCATTCATATCAGCTTCAATCAAAAAACGAACATCGTAATGATAATGTGCAGGAATGCCTTTTCTCTCGGGAATCTGATGAACATCAACATCGTATATTTCACCAGTTACAACTTTTAAGTTTTCCAGTCCAGTTTCTTCGTTAGCTTCTTTCAAAGCAACATTTAAAACATCAGAATCACCATCACAATGCCCACCAGGTTGAAACCATTGGTTCAATTTTCGGTGATGCATCAACAAAACATGTGTTCGGGCATCATTTACAATCCAGGCTGAACCTGTTACATGGCCAATCAATAATTCTCGCTTAAAGCAATCTTCATTTATTTTCACAAATTCAATCGTTTCATTGGTCATTTTCAATTCATTTGCATCAATCGGAGAATGCTTTTCGAGTAAATCAAGTAGTATTTTTCGGTGCATTTTTGGAGTTTTATACGTAGATTTGTACGAATTTAGTTCATCAAATCAACAAAATCAGTATATCTAATGAAAAAAATTGCTCTATTGGCATTAAGTTGCTTATTATCAAGCACTCTAACTTTTGCACAAATCACACCAGCTCCAAGTCCAGGTGCTGCTATTTCGCAAGTTGTTGGTGTAACAAAAATCTCAATTGACTATTCTCGTCCATCATTGAAAGGTCGTGAAATTTTCGGCAAATTAATTCCTTTCGATAAAGTATATCGTACTGGTGCGAATGGTTCTACCAAAATTGAAACAACAGGCGATATTACAGTTCAAGGCCAAGTTTTGAAAGCTGGAAAATATGCTATCATGTCGATTCCAAACCAAACAAATTGGACAATTATTTTTAGCAAAAAACTTGACGTAACCGAACAAAATTACTCAGCTTCTGACGATGTTTTACGTGTAACGGCTCGCCCACAAGATATTTCACCAGTTGAAACTTTAACTTTCGATTTTTCGGATGTAAAAGATGATGGTGCAACTTTGAGTTTTTCTTGGGAAAAAACAAAAGTTTCACTGGCCATTGGTGTTGATAATGCCGCTGCTATTGAAAATGCGGTTAACCAAAAAAATATTGAAGCTTCAAATACCTTCCAACAAGCAGCCGATTATATGTTGCAAAAAGGAATGGATTTAAACAAAGCATTGGGCTTAGTTGATAAATCATTGGCTCTGCGTGAAAACTTCCGTAATAACTGGATTAAAGCACAAATCTTGGATAAACTCGGAAAATCTTCTGACGCTCTCGGTTTTGCATTGAAAGCACAATCTTTGGGTGCTGGTGATGGCTCATACCAATTCTTTAAAGATGGTATCGAAAAAGGTATCGGCGAAATCAAAGCTAAAATTCCTGCGGCTGCTCCAGTAGTAGAAACTCCTAAGAAAAAGAAAAGCTAATATACAGACTGCTTCAGTGGTTTCTACTACGCAACCACCGAAGCATTTTCTAACTTGTGGCACAACTTTTCAGTTGTGCCACACTTGTTTTTGGGCAATTGAAGAGTAAATCCATCAATAAATTCAATAAAAAATCGTTAGCTTTGAAAAACATTTGATTCCATGCGAAAAGCTTTTTTTTCAATCTTATTTCTAATAAACTTTCTTGCTTTCAGCCAAGAAAAAATCCTTCGATTTGAAGATTACACTTACGAACCAAACATAAAAACAGTACTGCTTTATCCACTCGTTGGCGATGCCAATGATGCGGCACGCACACTCAATCCACCCGTTTTATCGCTCAATGATTCTAAAAATCTTTGGCTCGAATTTGATGATTTGAATGCCAATTACGAGCAATATCATGTAAAAATCTTGCATTGCACCTATGATTGGAAGCAATCGGTTTTGTCAGAAATTGAGTATATGCCCGAATATAATGACCTGATTATCAACGATTACCAAGTTTCTCGCACTACTAAAGTTCCTTATTATCATTATAAACTCGAAATACCAAAAGTTTTACTTTCGGGGAATTATCTACTTGTGGCATGGCGTGGTCGTAGAAAAGATGACATCGTTTTTAGTAAACGTTTCATGGTTTACGAACCACAGGTTGGAGCTTTTGGTACAGTTCGACAAGCACAGTCTCCATCAAAATATAAGACCCATCAGCAAGTTGATTTTGAGGTAAATTATGGAGGATACCGATTGATGTCGCCTCGTGATGAACTGAAAATTATTATTCGTCAAAATTTTCGATGGGATAAAACTGTACGAAATTTGAAAGCATTTAGTGTTAATGAAAGTATGTCGAAACTCGATTTTCGTTTTTTTGATGATGAAAACGTATTCCCCGCTGGCAACGAATTTCGTTTTTTTGATTCTCGAAGTACCAATTATAATGGTCAATATATAGCCCAAACCAAACGAGGAAAAGAAGACGAAATGTGGGTTTCACCGCAAAGTAATCGCAGCGAAACTACCTATATTGAATCGAATGATTTTGATGGAAACTATGTGGTTGATAACCGAGAAGGTACTGATGGTGCGGTAGATTCTGATTATATTTACATGACCTTTGGACTAAAAACCCACGAATTGGAAGATACCAACGAAAAAGTTTATGTCAACGGAAGTTTCAACGATTGGCGACTCGATAAAAGAAATGAAATGGTTTATGATAATAACTTTGGCGGCTACACAGCCACAGTTCAGCTCAAACAAGGCGTCTATAATTACGATTTCGTAACTCAAAAACCGAATAAAACCACCGATGAGGTGTATTTTGAAGGAAACTTTGGTGAAACTCAAAATACTTATGAAATCTTTGTATATCACCGTCCCGTAACGGCTCGTGCTGAAAAACTCGTTGGCTATCATACCGTTGATTTTAATAAAAGAAGATAATTTATTGAACCAAAACATGAAAACAGCACTCGTAGTCGGAGCATCTGGATTAATCGGCAAACACCTGACCAACAAACTTCTAAAGAGTAATTATTACGAAAAAATTAGTGTTATTGTCAGGAAACCGCTCACCATCATTCATCCAAAACTCGAACAAATCGTGATGGATTTTGATAATTTGGATACTTCAAAAATCATAGCCGATGATATTTTTTGTTGTCTCGGCACAACCATGAAGCAAGCTGGCTCTAAAGAAGCTTTTTATAAAGTTGATTTCACTTATCCGCTCAATGTTGCCAAAGCTGGACTCGCCAACGGAGCAAAACAATTTTTAGTGGTTTCGTCAATGGGTGCAGATGAAAAGTCTCTATTTTATTATAGCAGAGTAAAAGGCGAAATTGAGAAAGCACTAAGTGATTTGCGTTATCCAACACTCATCATTTTTCGTCCATCAATGTTGGCAGGTGAGCGTGAAAACCCACGCATGGGCGAGAAAATTGGTAAAGTGGTCATGGATTTCTTTGCTCCGCTTATTCCTGATAATTATAAAGTAATTGCTGGCGAAAAAGTAGCTCAAGCCATGCTCGAATTGGCACAAAAAGGCATCAAGAACAAAGATATTTTCGAATCAGGTAGTCTTCAAAAATTTTAATCACTAAAACAAAACCTATTTTTTATGAAACGTACATTTTTTCTTTTTTTATGTATTTGCATCGCTCAAATCGCAACGGCACAGTCGAAACAAGTTGAAGCAAAATTTACCTTTAAGTCATACCCAGAAGATGCGAATGGCACTCCTTATTCTGATATTTTCTTAACATTTGGTAAAAAAGTAGCCAAAATTGACAAAGTAACTGGCAATGCCGACCTCACTGACCGTAGTCTTTTTGGCGAAAATAAAATTCCAAAAACTGCACTTTCGGCCTGTGGCTCATGGTGGGCTGGTGCGGGCGATTATTTCTATGTAGTACAAGAAAAAAACAAACTCGTGATTTATAAAGGTTGGCAAGCAGAAGAACAAACTGACCGAGGTTTCCATTGGAAAAGATATAAATCGATTACTTTGTAAGATATTTTTTTACTTTTTTAAGCGAATCGAGACGGTCTGACAGCTCGGTTCGCTCCACATTATTCATGCTTTTTGAAGATACTTTTAAAACAATCAAAAGCCCTGTTGAGGGTTTATTTAAAGATAGGGGCAGTAAATTTCTGGCTTACGCCTACCCCATCGAACACGAAAATGAAGTAAAACCACTGGTCGATAGCCTCAAAAAAGAGCATTTTAAGGCAGTTCATCATTGCTACGCCTATCGTTTAGGGCTTGACCGCAACAATTTTAGAGTTAATGATGATGGCGAACCTTCGGGAACGGCTGGCAGACCGATTTTGAATATACTGCTCTCGCAAGATATTACCAATATTTTGGTAGTAGTTGTACGGTATTTTGGAGGAACGCTTTTGGGCGTGCCTGGTTTGATAAATGCCTATAAATCAGCAACCGTTGAAGCATTGGCAGTGGCTGAGATTTACGAAAAGACTGTCAATGATGTTTATAGTGTAAGTTTTGAGTTTGTACAAATGAATGATGTGATGAAAATTGTGAAAGAATTTAACCTGAAAATCAGAAACCAAACCTATGATAATCAATGCACCATGGAACTGGAGTTTAGAAAAACTTTGACAAATCAAGTAATTGGAAAACTCGAAAAAATTGATGGGATTTTGGTGGAGTATTTGATGACGGTTTAAGGGAAAGTACGACATCTCTGTTAAAACAATATGGCTTTTATTCCAATTTTTCAATAAAAAACTACACTAAAAATGGAATTTGACTTATCGAAACTGAATGACCGAGAATTTGAAACCTTAGCTGCTTCTGTAATTGAGAAAGAACTTAATAGTAGAGTAGAAACTTTTAAGTCTGGACGGGATGGTGGTGTTGACGGTAGATTTTGGATTGGAGATAAACGAGAAGGTATTATACAATGCAAACATTATATAGAAACTCCCTACACTCAATTAATTTCAAAATTAAATTCCGAAGAATTAGATAAAGTAAAAAAGCTAAATCCAAGTAAATATATTTTTGTCACTTCAAAAAAGCTTTCAAGAAACAATAAGCAAGAAATCTTAAATATTTTTCTACCATACATTCAAACAGAAAAAGATATTTGGGGACAAGAAGATTTGAATACTTTTTTATCTAAGAAAGAAAATCAAGATATTGTCGAAAGAAATTATAAACTATGGATTACGAGTACGAGTGTATTAGATATTCTCTATAACAATGCCATAAAAGGTAGAAGTCAATCTACAATTCGAGACATTGAAGAAAAAGCATATAGATATGTAGTAACCGAAAATCACAATAAAGGGCTCAAAATATTACAAGAAAATAATGTTATCATTTTGACTGGTGAACCAGGAATCGGAAAAACTACACTTGCTGATAATTTGGCAATATATTATACATTAAAAGGTTATGAATTTTGTGATATAGAGGAAAATATCAGTGAAGCTGAAAGTCTATTTCGTGACAATGAAAAAAAGAAAATTCTTTTTTATTGTGATGATTTTTTAGGTAGTAATATGTATGATGCTATCAACAATAAAAAAGATTCTCATATTGTCAAATTTATAAATAGAATTAGAAAAGATAATAGCAAAAAATTTATACTTACATCAAGAACTAACATTTTAAATAAAGCTTACAGCATGAGTCACATTTTTCAAAGTTTAAAAATTCGTGAAAATGAATTCTTATTAACAATTGAAAATTTGACTAAGATAGATAAAGCAAAAATTCTATACAATCATATTTATCATTCAAGATTACCAAAACAATTTATTGATGTCATATACGAAGATAAAAGATACAAAGAAATAATTGAGCATAGAAATTTTAATCCACGAATAATAGAGTTTATTACCGATTCTTCGGTTATTGGCGATGTAAAACCCAATGATTATTGGACATACATAATCAAAAATCTAAATAACCCAATGATTATTTGGGAAGGCTATTTTCAAAACCAAACTGACGATTTTGTTAGAGCTCTAACATTTTTAACTGTTTTTAATAGAGGAAAAATAACAGAGGATAATTTGAGAAATTCTTACAATACTTATATTTGTATCCACCCAATGAATTTTGGAGACAATTCTGATAAAAGTTTTGAATCTGTAAGAAAATTAGCAACAAAATCATTATTGAACAGAAATCAAATAGACAATAACAACTATGAATATGTTCTCTTTAATCCTTCTATTGCAGATTTCGTTCTAAGTGCATATTCAAATGAAATTGATTTGATTTGTAATATTCTAAAGTCCTTAGATAACCAAGTCTCTATTGAATATTTGCACACTTTATTGATTTCAAAAAAAATTAGTAATAAGTATCGAACTAAAATTTTAGAAAATTTATTTGATTTCTTCTTCGAACGTAAATTAAAAGCTGAAGATTGGGATTTTTTAATTACTTTGTGTTACATTGATTCTTTTAATGATACATTAAATGTAAGAATAGAGCTCTTTTTGAATACATTAATTAATGCAGATAATCCAAGTGGTGAGAGATTGTGGGAATTATTAAATATTTTGTCAGAATTTGAACCTCAAATTAAATTTAAAAATTTTAATTTCTTATATAATTTCATAAATGATGTAGGTGATGGAGACACCTTAAAATATTTATTAGATTATGTAGATGAAAATAACATTGAAGATGAAAGCATTTTAAATCAAATCGATGTCTTACTAAATAAATATTTAAGAAGCTTCGTTGATGATAACCAATTAAGTATAGACTTTCCTAAATATATCCGTCATTCTTATTCCGATTATCCTGAAATTGAATATGACATTAATGGAATCGAAAGGGAAATCCGTAATAATCTTGACTCTTTTTTAGATGGCTTTAATGAAAATGTATTAGATAGAATTTCTTTTGATACATCTGAAATAGTTTCAAGCATTGATGTGGAATCAATGGTAAATAGATTTTGGGAGAATTACGAACCAGACTATGATAGAGACGCTTATGGAGATTCTTTTTCTGATATTTCGGGTAGTTCTGGGGGAAATGATATTGACGCAATATTTGAACGTTCGTGAGTAAAAATAAAACTGTCGCAAACAATTGAACTATTGTTCTAATAAACGGTCTTCATCAAACCTCAAAACTTTAAACACGCCAAAACAGAAAAATGAAAGCTATCACAAAAACCCTCTTTATTACAATACTCTTGTTAGTAACATTAAGCTCTTTCGCACAAAAGAAAGCTAAATTAAAACCCAAAGAAATCTACAAAACCAGCAGTTTGGTTATTACTCAAATTTCTGAAAATGCTTTTAAACACGTCTCATTCAAACAAACCAATGATTTTGGTTATGTGCCATGCAATGGAGTTTTGGTCAGAAATAACAATGAAGTAATAGTTTTTGATACCCCAACCAATGATAAAAGTGCCGAAGAACTCATCAAATGGATAAGTGAAACTCTGCATTGCAAAATCAATGCGGTTATTCCGACCCACTTCCACGATGATTGTTTGGGAGGTTTAAAAGCTTTTCATGATAACAACATTCCATCGTATGCCAATTTCAAAACCATCGAACTGGCAAAAGAAAACAAATATGAAGCCCCACAAAACGGCTTCAACGATTTACTTACGCTCAAAGTGGGTAAAGAAAGCATCACAGCAAAGTTTTTCGGTGAAGGACACACAAAAGATAACGTGGTAGGGTATTTTCCGAGCGAGAATGTCATGTTTGGCGGTTGTTTGGTAAAAGAATTAAAGGCAAGTAAAGGTTATTTAGGTGATGCTAATCTTTCGGAATGGTCAAATACAGCCGAAAAAGTGAAGAACGCTTACCCGAATGTAGCAATTGTTGTTCCTGGACATGGACAATATGGCAACCAAAAATTGCTTGATTACACCATTAAATTATTTAAAGCTCAGTAATAATTTATGCAGGAAAAAGAAGAAATAGATACTTTTTATCCAAGTACCCAAACCGATTGGCGAGAATGGTTACAAGAAAATCATCTTTCAAAACAATCGGTTTGGTTGATTTACTATAAGAAAAAATCAAAAGTCCCTTCGCTTTCGTGGAGCGAAGCCGTTGATGAAGCTCTTTGTTTTGGTTGGATTGATAGTACCGCACGCCCAATCGACGATGAAAAATATATGCAATTTTTCACGAAACGCAAACCAAATAGTGTTTGGTCGAAAATAAATAAAGATAAAGTTGAGAAACTGATTGCCACAGGCAAAATGAGCCAAGCAGGTTTTGAAAGCATCGAAAAAGCCAAACAAAATGGCTCGTGGACAATCTTAGATTCAGTGGAGGAACTAAGCATTCCAGAAGATTTAGAAGCTTCCTTCCAAGCAAACGAAGGCTCAAAAGATTTCTTTATGAGTTTAAGTAAATCAGTCAGAAAAGCTATTTTACAGTGGTTAGTGCTTGCCAAACAACAAACAACCCGACAAAAACGCATCAACGAAATTGCTGAACTCGCAGCACAAAAACTAAAACCTAAGCAATTTAGATAAAAAAGGAAGCTCCAAAATCTCGTCCACACAAAAACTTTCATCGTCGCTTATCGCTACAAAAAACGAATATTTTCGTTAAATTGCTTCATCATTCAACCTTTAATAGCAATTTAACCAATGAAAATAAAATCTATACTTTCTTACCTTTTACTAACTACTTTTGGAACAGTATCTTTTACTGCAAAATCTCAAGACTGGGAGGTAATGACGCCGACCAACACCTGTACCAATCGCCACGAAAACACCATGACTGCCGTTGGTAATAAGTTAGTTTTATTGGGCGGACGTGGCATAAAACCCACCGAAATTTTCGACATCAAAACCCAAACTTGGACCAAATCAGTTGATACTCCACTCGAAATTCATCACTTACAGGCTGTTACGTATAATAATGAAGTGTATGTAATGATGGCCATGACTGGAAAATATCCGCACGAAACTCCGATTCCGAATATTTATATTTATAATCTCGAAAAAGGCGAATGGCGAGTTGGCCCCGAAATTCCAAAAGACCGTTTGCGTGGTTCGGCGGGTTGTGTGGTTTATAAAAACAAAATATATTCGGTTTGTGGCATTTTAGATGGACATTGGGACGGCCACGTAGCATGGCTTGACGAATACGACCCAAAAACCAATACTTGGGTAAAATTGGCAGATGCCCCTCACCTACGTGACCATGTGAGTGTAGCGGTGGTAAACAATAAATTATACGTGGCGGGTGGCCGACGTTCAACAGCTCGTATTAATCAAGTACTAAACCTAACCGAAGCAGCAGTTGATGTCTATGATTTCAAGACAAAAGCATGGCAAACACTTCCAGCGGAGCTGAATTTACCGACACAACGAGCAGGAAATTCATCAGTAGCTTTTGGTGATAAACTTTTAGTGATTGGCGGAGAAAGTCCAGCTCAAGTACCCTCTCATAGCGAAGTTGAAGCTTTTGATACAAAGAAAATGCAATGGGTTCCTTTTCCAAAACTCAAACAAGGAAGACACGGGACAGGTGCGGCCGTTGTTGGTGGAAAAGTTTATTCAGTAGCAGGTTCTGCAAATCGTGGAGGTGGGCCAGAAATCAACGAAATGGAAGTTTTAAAATAAGGCATTTTTCTTTGCCCACAACAACATTATAACGTACAACAAAACAAATAAAATGGTAAAAAACAAACTTAAACGAGGTTTAAGAATGACTCGCTATGTCATTTACCGAGAAACACTGGTCAATACCAAAGAGCATATTTATTCGTTCGTTGGGTCATTTATTGGTATTGCAATTTTGGCTTTTATTCAAAGCAAAACACTCGCCGACATTGACTCTATCTTTTTAATTGGTTCGTTTGGAGCATCGAGCGTTTTGATTTTTGGAGCAGTTCAGAGTCCGTTGGCACAGCCGAGAAATTTGGTTGGTGGGCATGTTATTTCAGCCATAATCGGAGTAACAATCTATAAAACTTTACCCAATGTATTGTGGTTAACAGCTCCATTGGCGGTTTCTTTGTCAATCGTCATGATGCAATTAACCAAAACCCTGCATCCTCCAGGTGGAGCGGCAGCACTCATTGCAATCATCGGCACTGACAGAGTTAAACAACTTGGGTATTTGTATGTTTTATCGCCAGTGCTTACTGGCACACTAATTTTGTTGGTTGTAGCGTTGGTTTTTAATAACATCACTCCCAATCGAAAATATCCAACCGATAGAAGATTCACCAATTTTCTGCGAAAAAGAAAAGCAGATTTAAAAACTTAACCATTTAAAAACAAGGCTATGAATTCACTCTGGAAAAAAATAATCACCCGAACAACCCTCAAAAGACCTAAAAGTGGAGAAAGATATTCCGACTATAAACTCGCTAAAGGTTATCGAGAGCTTAAAATTCTAATCAGACGCTACCTCAAAGATTTTATCTTGATAACGGCTGGGATTTTCTCGGCATCGTTCGGTTTCAAAGGCTTTTTACTAACCAATCACTTCATTGATGGCGGGGCAACTGGTATTTCTTTGCTCATTTCGGCATTGACAAAAATTCCACTTTACTACTTGATTATCGGCATCAATCTTCCGTTTATATTTTTGGGCTATAAAATTCTCGGAAAAGTGTTTGCACTAAAAACTGCACTCGCCATTGCTGGACTTGCCCTGTGCGTCGGTACAGTTGATTTTCCTAACGTAACCAACGATAATCTATTGGTTTCTATTTTTGGAGGCTTCTTTCTTGGAGCAGGAATTGGTTTGGCGGTTAGAGGTGGAGCCGTGATTGATGGAACAGAGGTTTTGGCTATTTTTCTCAGCAAAAAAATGGGTACAACCATCGGAGATATTATCATTATTATCAATGTCCTTATTTTTTCTACGGCAGCTTATTTTCTTTCGGTCGAAATTGCACTTTATTCGATGATTACCTATTTAGCTGCTTCCAAAACCTTAGATTTTATTATAGAAGGTATTGATGAGTATGTCGGAGTTACGATTATTTCTTCGCACAATGAAGAAATCAGACAAATGATTATCAATGAAATGGGGCGTGGTGTGACCGTTTATAGTGGCAAAAAAGGTTACGGCAAAAGCGGTGAAACTCAAAATATTGATATAATTTACACGGTAATAACGAGATTAGAACTAAATAAACTCAATACTGAAATCGAAAAAATAGAACCAAAAGCTTTTGTGGTAATGAATAGCGTCAAAGATACCAAAGGAGGAATGATAAAAAAACGCCCACTTGACCACTAAACGAATTAAGAATTGAGAATTAAAAATTAAAACGGGGTCGTCCCGTGCGATTAAGAATAAATTCAAGCCGCAATCCATAAAAACATGAAAAAACTTACCAATTTATTTATATTTTTACTGAACATTAGCTTTGTTTTTGCACAAACTAAAACGTTGATGTTTGTAGGTACATACACTGACGGCAAGCCTGATAAGGGTATTTATGTCTATGAACTCAATCCAACAAATGGTGCTTTAAGTTTAGTTTTTAATACTGAAAATATCGTAAATCCTTCTTTTCTGACAGTTTCCCCCGATGGAAAGTTTTTGTATGCTTGCACCGAAACCAAACTTACACAGCACGGCAACATTAGTGCGTTTGCCATCAATAGTGCCAATGGTAGCTTGAAATTTATCAATAAGCAATCAACCAATGGCGAAAATCCTGTGTATGTGAGTGTACACAAAAACAACAAATTTGTGGTTTCGGGAAATTATGGAGAAGGAAATGTAACTGTCTTAACCAAAAATGAAGATGGAAGCCTAAATCCATTTGTACAAAGTATTCAGTTTTCGGGAACGAGCATCAATAAAGAACGCCAAGAGAAGCCGCACGTTCACTCAGCCAATTTTTCACCGAAATATGATTTTCTTTATCTACCCGATTTAGGAACTGATAAAATCAGAACATTTAGGTTCGATGAAAAACAAACGAAACCATTAATTGAAGCCAACGAACTGACTATCAATACAGAAGCGGGCGGCGGACCACGCCACATGGCTTTCCATCCGAATCAAAAATTTGCTTATTCCATCGAAGAAATGAGTGGTAATATCGTTGGTTATGGGTATAAAAATGGACAGCTTCGAAAGATTCAAAGCATCATGTCGAATCAGAAAAAGGCGGATATCTATAGCAGTGCTGATATTCATATCTCACCCGATGGAAAGTTTTTGTATGCTTCAAATCGAGTAGAAAATACAATTTCAATTTTCAAAATTACCAAAAATGGACTTCTAACTTTACTTGGTCATGAATCAACTCATGGTGAAACTCCCCGCAATTTTAACCTTGACCCTACTGGAAACTTTGTAATTGTAGCGAATCAAAGTTCAAACAATATTGTAGTTTTTAGAAGAAATATAAAAACTGGTTTATTATCCAAACTCAGCGATGATACGAAAGTTTTACACCCTTCTTGTTTGCAATTCAAAGCCTATTAAAATTTATGATGGAGAAAAATATTGCAGTGAAAGATATTGACTCTTATCTTTCATTCGTTCCCGAAAAAGAACGCATTGCTCTGGAAGAATTGCGGCAACAAATACTTGACTTAGTGCCTGATGCTGAGGAAGTTATCAGTTATATGATTCCGACTTTTAAGTACAAAGGGGCATTGGTTGGATTTGGCTATTATAAAACTCATCTTTCATTCTATTTTATGAGTGCTGGGCTTCGTGGTCATTTTGGGCAAGATTTGATAGGTTATAAGTACGAAGGTTCGACGATACATTTTACGGCAGACAAACCACTTCCAACTGAAGCTATAAGAAAGATTGTTTTGGCAAGAGTGGTGGAAAATGAAGAAAAAGAAAGGCTTAAAAGATTAAAGAAAACAACTAAAAAAGCTTAAAACGTGCAAAAAAACATAATTTAAAAAGAGTTTTCATAAAAAGTATTTATTTTGTACCGAAATGATTTTTCTGAATAAAAGCTAACTCATTTTATCTAAAATTCTTATATAAACCGTTATTGATAAAATGGAGCTTATACTCAGAAAAGCAACGCAAAACGATGCCGATTTGACTTTTGAAATTGAGCAAAACTCGTTCAAAGAATACAGTGATGCCGTTTATGCTACCGAACTCAAATCTCATCGAAAGGAATTCGACTCAGAGAATATTCAAATTATTGAATTTGAAAAACAAAGCATTGGTTATTTGGAGATAGAAGAAAAAAATCATTCTTTTGAAATCATAAATATTCTGATTCAGAAAGACTTTCAGAACCAAGGTTTTGGCCGACAACTACTCGATAAAGTAATTGAAAATGGAAAGCAGAAATCGAAGGGAATCGAATTACAAGTATTAAAGAACAACCCAAAAGCAAAGCGGTTTTACGAAAACTCAGGTTTTCAGGTCTATTACGAAACCGAATTTGAATATAAAATGAAATTTTCTCATGCAAATAGGATTTTTAGAGATTAAGTGGACTGATATTTTAGATATAACACTCGTTGCATTTCTGCTGTATTACATTTATAAATTAGTGCGTGGTAGCGTTGCAAGTCGGGTTTTCTTGGGTTATTTGCTCATTTATTTGTTTTATTTGATTGTAAAAGCCATTGGTTTAGAGCTACTTACTCGTATTTTAGAATATTTTATGGGTGTGGGGGCAATCGCATTGATTGTGCTTTTTCAACAAGAAATCAGACGTTTTTTGTTGTTGGTAGGAAAATCTACTTCACTCACCAACAACCAGTTTTTTGCAAACTTGCTTGGTACTGAAGTAGCTCCCGAAGAAAAGTATCCTCTAAAAACCATCATTGATGCCGCAAAAACGATGTCGAGCGAGTTTACAGGAGGAATCATAGTTATTCAAAAAGAAGACGATTTAGACAAATTTACTGAATCAGGCGATGCTTTAGATGCGGTTTTATCAAAGAAATTAATTTTATCGCTCTTTAGTCAATACAGTTTATTGAATGATGGTGCAATCATTATCGATGGCAGTCGCATAAAAGCAGCACATTGTATTTTACCAATTGCTAATAGCGACGATTTACCATCAAATTATGGTTTTCGTCATCGTGCAGCTCTCGGTATTTCGGAAGCAACCGATGCCGCAGCTATTTGCGTTTCGGAAGAAAATGGTAAAATTTCATTGGCCATTGATGGAAACATAAAAACTGTTTCCGTAACCGAACTCGAAAGAGACTTAAAAGCGTACTTTTTAAAATAGTTCTGAGTGCTGAATTTTGACGGGGCCGCCCGTGCGGTTCTGAGTTAACTCATAATTTGCAATTCAGAACCGCACGAGCAACTCCGTATAAACTCAGAACTCTCAACTCAGAACTCAGAACTTGATAACATTTTATCCAGGACCATCAAAAGTATATCCGCAAGTGGCAACTTATCTACAAGATGCCATGAATGAAGGTATTTTGAGCCAAAATCACCGAAGTTCAGCCTTTATGGAAATGCTGGAAACGTGTATTTCGGTTTTCAAACAAAAACAAAATATTCCCGACGAATACGAAGTATATTTTACTTCATCTGCCACAGAATGTTGGGAAATCGTCAGTCAATCTCTTGTAAAAAATCACAGCCATCACATTTTTAATGGAGCTTTTGGCGAAAAATGGTTTGAATATGCTTCACGTTTGGGCAAAACTTCCTCAGCCAATAAGTTTGATTTTCAAGAAATACTTGATAAAAACCTTATTTCTGATGCAGATGTTTGGTGTTTTACACAAAACGAAACTTCAAATGCAACTCAAATAGAAAATTCATTTTTCGGTAAACTTCACACGGAAGCGTTAATCGCAGTTGATGTAACTTCATCAATGGGAGGAATTGAGCTTGACTGGAAATCGGGCGATATTTGGTTGGCTTCAGTGCAAAAGTGCCTCGGTTTGCCTGCTGGAATGGGCATCATGATTTGTTCGCCAAAAGCCATCAAACGTGCAGAAGAAATAGGCGACCATAACTACTATAATAGCTTACTTTTCATCCGAGATAATTTTAGAAAATTCCAAACCCACTACACCCCAAACATCCTTGGAATTTATCTGTTAATGCGAGTAATGCAACAAGTACCTGATATTCAAACGATTAATAAACATATAAATAAACGAGCAAAAGATTTTTATGCGTTTATCAGCCACGAGACCAATCTTAATTTATTGATAACTAATGAAGAAGTAAGGTCTGAAACCGTCATTGCTGTAAAGGGAACAGCTGATGAAATTTCAGTTTTGAAACAAAAAGCTAAGGAAAATAATATAATTTTGGGTAATGGTTATGGTGCTTGGAAAGACACCACTTTCAGAATAGCCAATTTCCCAGCAATCGACGATTGGGAATTCGACAAACTAAAAACCTTACTACGCCAATGAACTTCGTTTTTAAAGAAATTATCTCGGTTTCGATTATCTTATTTTCAGTCATTGATATTTTGGGAGCAATTCCGATTATCATTGACTTACGCAAAAAAGCGGGCAGTATACACGCCGAACAAGCTACTTTGGTAGCAGGCGGTTTAATGATAACGTACCTATTTTTAGGAATTAGTATTTTGAGTTTGTTTGGCGTTGATGTAAAATCTTTTGCGATTGCGGGGGCTTTGATTTTGTTTTTAATTGGTTTTGAAATGATTTTGGGAAGAAGCATTTTCAAACATGAAACCACCAATAGCAAAGCTACTTCAATTGTGCCGTTGGCATTTCCGATTATCGCAGGTGCAGGTACGATGACAACAATTATTTCATTGAAAGCAGCCTATCAGGTAGAGAATATTATTATAGGAATTATGCTAAATTTGCTTGTGGTTTATATCGTTTTAAGAAATTCTCAGCAACTTGAAAAAATTCTTGGACCAACGGGGGCGGACATTTTACGTAAAGTTTTTGGTATGATTCTGATTGCTATTTCAATTAAATTGATAAAAACTAATTTGTTTTAGTAGAACAACTTTCTAAGTTGTTATCACCACATCCGAATAATTTAGAAATCGGACGGCAGCGGCCGACCGTTTCCGACGCAGTTGTTCTACCAAAAGAAACCGTTGACTAATCAAAGGCAACGGTTTTGTTTTTCATAATTTTGTGTTTCTATTTTTTCTTTCTTAAATAGACATTTCCGTGGTCTGACCTAATTGTTAAATTTACTCCGCCACCATTAATTGTGCCGATGGTTGCATTGGTGTCATAACAATTACAGTCTGAATCAAAATTTCTCTTATTTGACCATTCATCATCACCAGTACTCCTCATTTTTTGAGCAGAAAATCCTTCAACAGCGTAAATATTTCCAGTTGCTTTTATAGTTTTTGCTTGACCACCTGGTGAAGTTGCTTCAACTTTTGCTAAATTCTCAACTTTATCACCCTTATCTCCTTTTTCCCCCTTTTCGCCTTTTTCACCTTTACTTTTATCTTCAACTTTTACTGGAGCAATATCAAAATCCGTAAAGAAATCGGCAAAAGTGGCTTGTACTTTCAAGTTGGCTTTTGTGTCAGCAGGCAATGTAATATCAACCGCTCCACTTGCTGAAATTGAGTTCGGACGACTTTGATTGAGTTGGTCATATTCGATATACATTTTTCCATATCCGCCACGGGCCACTATTGGCCCACTGACATTCTTAATGTTGAGCGTAGAATAAGAAGTTTCAGCTTCAACTTCGCCTTTCATACCCGTAATTAACCATTTTCCATAAGAGTTTCCATTTTCTTTTAAGCTTACACTCAACTCTTTTGGAACTTTCACCACAAAATTCCCGTAGTATTTGCTTTTAGGCAATCTGATTTTGAGTGTATTCCCTTCAACTTGTACATTTGCACCAATTCCAGTATTATCAGTAGCTCCACCAGGAGAAACAATTTTCAAGCCTTGAGCTTCATCAGGAAATTCTTTTTCTTGCTTATCCGATTCTACAATTACTTCAGTACCTGCAATACCCTCAATAGTCAAATTGCTGCTGGCACTCAAAATCACAACTCTTTTATCAGTTCCGCTGAAACTTTGCTTAAACGAATTCTGCTTATTTTGTGCAAAAACACTAACCGAAAGCAGCATTAAAATCGAAATCTTTAAATAGTTTTTCATAATTTTTATTTTTAAAATTCTTTTTTGAATAAAATTTAACATTAGTAAACTAATAATCAAGCACTTACAAACTCAACACTCTTGTACTTTCTTCTGCTTTCTGACGAACAAAATCTGATGTTCCTCCATCTTCGGCCAGGAGGCGAAGAGCAGGTAAAGCACGGCGTTCGTTAAACTTAGTAAGAATGTCAATTATCGAAATCTGTAAAGTTGGTTCTTGTTGTTTCAACAACGACTTAACGAGTGCATCACGCACATTAGCATTACTTCCGAAACGTCCGATTGCGTCGGCCGCTGCAATTCGTACATTTACGTTTCGGTCATAATCAAGGGTATAAATAAGAGCCTTTAGCACTTGCTCATCTGGTTGTTGCAAATCATAACTATAATTAACGGCCTGAATCCGTTCAGAAGGAGACTCTTTTTTGAGCATCGATAGAATCAATAAATCTTTGGTTTCTTGAATTTCTTTTTTCAATGTACCAATCTCATTCATTACATTTGGTTGTTTGGTCGAAGCAAGTTGTTTGGTTGCCACGTAAATCGTATCAACTCGGACAACTGGTATTTCTACAACTTTTTCAATCATTTTTGGTGTGTCGTTATCAGCCACCGCACTTGTACTTGCCTGATTATCAATTGTTTTTCGACCAAACCAAAATGCTAAAACTAAACCTGCTACACTGGCGGCATATTTAAAATAAGTTCGTTCGTAGAAACGAACAACTTTTGCTTTTGGCTTTTCTGATAGTCTCTCTTTTTCTGCCGAAAGAAAATCATAGAAAAGCTTATCTTTTGAAGCATCAAAATCTTTTTCGGTTGCTTTATTGATACCAAAGAAAATATCTTTCGATTCTTCAAACTCAGTTTTAGAACCTTCATTTTCAGTAAAAAAATCTTCAAACTCCTGCTTTTTCTTAGCAGAAAGATTATTTTCCAGAAAATCAGCCAATAATTCTTCTTTTTTATTTTTCATAATAATAAGGCACAAAGTAGCAAAGGCACACAGGCACAATGCCCTATTTTTAACTTTATTTTACTAAACATCAACATCCAAACTCAAATAGACTTCTCTCAACTTTTTGATGGCTCGATGAACCCTAACTTTCACGACCGAAACCGATACATTGAGCATTTCGGCAATTTGCTCGTATTTCATGTCTTCAAATCTACTAAGGTGTAAAACTTCTCTATATTCGTCGGGTAATTTTTGTAAGGCAATTCTTATTAATTGATGGTTTTGGTCGTCGAATGCTTCTTCTTCTTCAAAATCATGATTATCGTTTAATTCACTCATTTTTAGATGATTATCTTTCAGATGGTCATGAAACAGATTCCGAGCAATCCGATAAATCCAGGTCCGAAATTCATGCCCTTCTCGATATGAATGTCGATAATGAATCATCCGATAGAAAGTTTGTTGCGTAAGGTCGTGGCTTGTCTCCCACTCTACACCGAAGCGTAGAAAGAAATTCAAGAGTGGGCGTTTGTATCGCTCATACAATATCGCCGCTTTGTCAAGCTCACCATTAAAGACACACAACATGGCCGTTTCATCGGTCATAAGAATCTACCGTTTTTATTGTTTCTGATAGTACTTACTAAGAAAAATGTGAAAGGTTACAAAAGTTTATAAAAAAATATTTTATGCTAAATTTAACAATAAGGCTTTTGTATTGTTATTAATTTCGATAAAAATACCGCAATTGTCTTGTAAGAATTTCCGTTCATCAATTCATTGTTATAAAAATTATTGTTTTTCATTAGTTTTACGAAATTATACCTTACAAACTATTCAAATCAAATTTATGAATTTATTAAAAATTACTTTTTTAAGTTCGTTGGCAATCTGTGTTTCGGTCTCTACGTTCGCACAGAAAAAAGACGACAAAAAGCCTGAAGAAGCTAAAACTCCTGCGGCTGCTCCAGCCACCCCTCCGCCAGCAAAACCAGCCGAAGCTCCAAAAACTGGCCCAAAACCTTACAAAGAAGTTATTACCTCAAAAGCCATCACTTCAAAAGGCTTAATGACTGTTCACAAAATCGATGAAAAATATTTCTTTGAAGTAGGTGATACTTTGATTGGTCGTGATATTATGACCGTGACACGCTACTCAAAAACTGCCGCTGGTGGTGGCATTTTTGGAGGTGAAGAAGTAAATCGTCAAGTTGTTAGATGGGAAAAAGGACCAGAAAATAAACTTTTCTTGCGTTCGATTACCTTCGTGATTGCAAGTCCAGATAGTACAAAGCCTATTTTCCAATCAGTACAAAATTCGAGTGCTGACCCGATTATTGGGGTTTTTGATATTAAAGCACTCAGAAAAGATACTTCGACAGTGATTGAAGTAACTGATTTCTTCAAAGGAGATAATCAAGTTTTCTCACTCGACCCAGTTAACAAACAATTGTTGAAGATTGCGGCAATTCAGGCCGACCGTTCGTTTATTCAACACATTCGTTCGTATCCAATCAATACTGAAATTCGTACAACTAAAACTTTCAGTGTTGTTCCGCCTTCGGTTTCTTTAGCTCCAATCCCTCAAATTGGTGGTTATTTACCAGCATCTCGTGATGCAGGTGTAGTGACGATGGAGTTTAATACTTCAATGATCATTTTGCCAAAAACTCCAATGCGTAAGCGATATTTCGACCCACGTGTTGGATATTTCGCAAATCAATATTCAAGTTTTGGCGAAGAATCACAAAAATCTGATACTGAAGTTTTTGCTGTAAGATGGAAACTTGAACCTAAAAACCAAGCAGATGCCGAACGCCAGAAGCGTGGAGAGTTGATTGAACCTAAAAAACCAATCATCTACTATATTGACCCAGCAACGCCACAAAAATGGCAAAAATACCTCAAAGCAGGTGTTGACGACTGGCAAGTAGCGTTTGAAAAAGCTGGTTGGAAAAATGCAATTCGTGGCGAATACATGAATCCCAAAGACAGCATGAGCTTAGAAGATGCTCGTTTCTCGGCCATTAGATATTTTGCGGCTGATATTCAGAATGCTTACGGACCGAATGTACATGACCCACGCAGTGGCGAGATTTTAGAAAGTCATATCGGTTGGTATCATAATGTAATGCGTTTATTACGTAACTGGTATTTGATTCAAACTGCGGCTTCTGACCCACGCTCAAGAAAGAAAAACTTTGATGATGAATTGATGGGACAATTGATTCGTTTTGTTTCATCGCACGAAGTTGGACACACAATCGGCTTACGTCATAACATGGGTGCGAGTTCGGCAACTCCAGTTGAGAAATTACGTGATAAAGAATGGGTTGCTAAAAACGGACACACTTCATCAATCATGGATTACGCTCGTTTCAACTACGTAGCTCAACCAGAAGATGGCGTGACTGATTTCTTCCCTCGTATCGGAGATTATGATATTTGGGCGATTCAGTGGGCTTATAAATACTTCCCAGATGCAAAAAGTGCAAAAGAAGAGAAATCAATCTTGAATGAATTGACAAAAGAAGCGGTAAAAGACCCACGTAAGCGTTTTGGTACAGAAGTTAGTCCTTTCGACCCTCGTTATCAGACAGAAGATTTGAGCGATAACGCCATGAAAGCTTCTGATTATGGTATCAAAAACTTACAAAGAATTTTACCAAACTTACCAGAATGGAGCAAAGAAAATGGCGAATCTTACAAAGAATTGGCCGAATTGTATGCTAACGTAACTGGTCAATACCGTCGTTATATTGGTCACGTAACCAAAAATATCGGTGGCATTTATGATACTCCTAAAACTTACGACATGGAAGGTTCGGTTTTTGAAGTTGTTCCAAGAGCTACACAGAAAGAGGCCGTTGCATTCTTAAATCGTCAAGTTTTTGAAACACCAACTTGGATGCTCGACAAAAATATTTTGAGTAAAATTAACCCAGAGACTGGTGTTGAGGCAGTAAAAGCTATTCAAGAATCTACCTTGAATAACATTTTGGCAGGTGACCGTGCCGTAAGATTGATGGAAACAGGTTCAGCAAGTGCAGCTAATTATAATTTAGATGAATTAATGACCGATTTACGTGGAAGCATTTGGTCTGAACTAAAATCTAAAAAAGTAATTGACATTTATCGTCGTAACTTGCAGAAAGTATTTGTAGAGAAAGTAACATCATTGCTTACTCCTGGAATGGCTGCGGTTTCATTTATTCCACAAGGAGCAACGTATGGTTTTGAAACTCGTATGGTTGATTTGAAGAAAACGGATTTACCATCAATTGCAAGAGCACATTTGGAAGCCTTGAAAGGAGAAATCAAAGCAGCATTGCCATTGACTACCGACAAAATGAGCAAATATCACTTACAAGATGTATTGCAAAGAATTGATACAGCATTGAATCCAAATAAATAATAAACACAGTTTTTATGAACGAAAGGGCGAGGCGTTTGTCTCGCTCTTTTTTGTTTAATAGTAATCTTCACTACCATTAAATAAATTACTTTTCTAATTTAAAGTACTTTATTCTATTTTTGGAAAATCAAATTGCTAAATATGGCCAAAGTTTTATTAATTGATGACCACCAGGTTGTACTAGAAAGTCTAAAATTGCTCTTACGTTCGATAAACGATACCGAAGTTGTTGGCACGCTCAATGATGGTCGTCAAGTAGATACTTTTTTATTGACAAACGAAGTAGACTTAATTATCTCTGATTTCCACATGCCATTTATGAATGGTATAGAACTTACGCTTCAAGTACGCCGAAAGCATCCGAAAGTAAAAGTACTTTTACTGACCATGGCCGAAGAAGCTCATCATATCAGAGAAGCCATAAAAATTGGTGTAAACGGTTATATTTTAAAGAAATCAGGTAAAGAAGAACTTGAAAAAGCTATCAGTACCATTATAAATGGCAAACGCTATTTTAGCGAAGCTGTAATTGAGGAACTTGCCGCTGATGATAATGAAGACCTAAATAATCATCACCCAAATACAATACAGCACCTAACCGAACGAGAAATTGAAGTTTTAAGGCTCATTGCTATCGAATATTCGAGTAATGAAATCGCAGAAAAACTTTTTATCAGCTTATCGACAGTTGAAACGCATCGCCGAAATCTTTTTCAAAAACTCAATGTAAAAAGTGCAATTGGCTTGGTAAAATTTGCAATTAAAAACGGTTTAGTTGATTAAATCAAACGAGGTACACGAATTTCGCTTAGCGTTCCTTGTCTTTCCAGACTCGAAATGTGCCACGTTCCACCCAAGCTTTCTACTCGAGCCTTAACATTTTTCAATCCACGACCATCGTTGTTATTTTCAAAAAAACCAATACCATTATCTTTAATACTCAATAAGATCAAGTCATTTTGGGCTTGTAATAGAATAGATGCCTGGCTTGCCTTTGAGTGTTTAATGATATTATTGACCAATTCGAGGCAAATACTATACAGCTCAAACTCAGTTTTTTTATCCGTTATCAATAATTCATAATCAATATCAAGTCGAAACTCAATCTCGGAATTATCATTAACTTTTCGTATAAAATACCTGAGTGCTGAAACTAAACCTTGAATTTCAAATTCTTCGGGGAGTAAATTGTGTGAAAGCAAACGAACCTCTTCATAAGCTAAGCTCAACATTTTTTTTAGATTTAAGTAAACCAATTTTTCTTCGGTGGGCATTTTATTGGTATCAATCGCATCCATTGTCCATATCAGCGACGACATTGTACTACCTAAATTATCGTGTAAATCAGCCGCGACCCGCTTACGTTCAATGGTTTGCCCCTGCAAAAGTGCAGCTTGTAACTCGATGTTTTGTCTTCTTAAAACTTCTTGCTTTTCGGCCGATAACTGCTCAATCTCGTTAATTTTTGCCATCAAATCTTTTCGGTTTATATCAAATTTGCTGGCAAAGAAATAAACATATGCAATTACAGGAACCAAAATCCCAAAGTTTACGATTACCTCTATCAGCCAATAAGGAATATCTAAATTCAGTTGTTTACTTACGATAAGAATAGAAAAAATAAAAAAAAACATAAAAATAATGTTTCCGTAACAAATAAATTTAGCCGCATTTTCGCCCGATTTATACGCTTGCCAAGATACTACAACAATACCGATTGACGTCAACGAATTTAACCCAAATGCTCCCAGTAGCCACCCCCATGAATAATTAACAAACAAGAATACAATACTGAGCAGATAACTCATAAGCACTATATATGTCATTGTTTTCAAATTTCTACCAAAAAAATAAAGCGTAGCTATGTATTGAGTTGTATAAGAAGTAGCTACTAAAAAAAGGGTTGACACCGATAGCATATTCCGAACACCAATGTCAGTCAAATAGAATGTAAGTGTTCCGAAAACAAGACTTAGCCCCCCAAGAAATGTCCAGATACTAACTAAAATATATCCTTTTCGTGAAGTATCAAATCGGTATAGAAACAAATAAAATAAGGCAAGAAAAAACATTAAACCTGACTTAAATATATCTAAATAATGGTCCAGAAGCGTTATATGATTAGCTGAATTATAGTTTTCAACGATTGCATCAATGGGTAGTATTTTTAATCGAAGAGCAATATTATCATAAAAAATATGTTTTCGCAAGGTGGATGGTGGTTTCTGAAAACGTACAGCTATGGTCTGATACTCGGTTGAATCAAAAGTAAGGCTTATGGCATTTTCTGATGGATCAAAACCAAAATTTGTGTTTAAGGTTGAAGAGTCGGTGAAATGGCCATATTTTTTTAGTAAAACCCCATTAAAAAAAAATTCCGAATTACCAGTTTGCTTGATCGCTAAACCATAAGTTTTTCCGAAAAGAGATCTATCGACTCGTAAACGAATACGAAACCACCCAATTGATTGCTCTTTAAACTCACGAATGGTCTTTATATCCAATAATGGGTCAATGGGAATCCATCTACTGTCATCCATTTCTTTTTCTGACCATTTTAAATTATCACCTTTCTGAAAACGCCAATTTTCGTTCAGCAAAATACCTTTTGGCGGTATCAAATGAAGCTCTACAGACTGTGAATAAGAGGTCTCAGAAATAACTGAAACCAATAATAAAAGGAGAAGTTTTCTAATCATTGATTTAATGGGACAGTAATTTCATTTATTAATCCATTTGTGTTTGACTGAATCCACCCTCCTTTCAAAGATTCTATTCGTGCCTGTACATTTTTTAGTCCTTTACCATCACTTTCGTTCTGAAAAATACCTCTTCCATTGTCTGAAATCAGTAGTTTTATCTGCTTTTCATTCCGTTCGAGAGAAATTACGGCCTCGGTTGCCTTTGAATGTTTAATGATATTATTAACCAATTCGAGGCAAATGCTATAAAGCTCAAACTCAATTTTTTTATCCATATTTTTAAATTCTCCATTCGACTCTAACTCAAACTTTATTATCGAATTCTGATTAACTTTCCGAACGAAATAGCGTAAAGCTGGAACTAAGCCTTTTTGTTCGAGTTCTTCTGGAAGAAGGTTATGCGACAATAAACGTACCTCATTGTAGGCATTTGTCAGCATTTTTTTGAGTGTCTCGTAAATTTCTAACTCTTGTTGAGGAAGTTCTTGAGTATTTATTGAGTCAAGTGTCCAAATAAGCGACGACATCGTTGTTCCTAAGCTATCGTGCAAATCAGCCGCCACACGTTTGCGTTCAATTGCTTGTCCTTGCAATAAAGCAGCCGAAATTTCAGCATTTTTTTTGCGTAACACTCGGTTGTTTCTAAAAATAAGAAACCCGCCCACACTGGCCAAAATCAGCAATCCGAGCAAAAAATAATTAAAAACTTCTTGTTTTTTGAGTTCTTCCTTGCGTTGTGCTAACTGAAGTTTTTCAATTTCAAGTTTATATTTATAATCTTTGTATTCGGATTGAGCCTGCTCAAACCGATGATTGATGTTTACTTCAGTCAACGAATCTCTCAGAATAGTATAGCGTTCATAATAAGTCAACGCCTTAGTTGGCTGTTTGGTGGCCCTATGAGCCAAATACAAAATTTTATTAGCCTCGCTTTCACCATAAATGGTGGCTTGTTTCTGGCTATAAATTACTCCTTCAGAAGCAAATGCTTTTGCTTCTGTGTACTTGTGTTGGTTAAGATACAATTGTGCGGTATGAAACAACAACTCAGGAATCAAGTAATATTTTTTATTTTTTTCGAGTTCAATTCGTGATTGTTTAAAAACCTCTTCGGCCGCTTTATATTCTTTTAAGTCAGTTAGGGCTTCACCCAAATAATCGTAGGCATAACCTAATGCACTTGGTACTTTTTTCTTGCATATTTCTACTGCTTCCAAAATCAGTTTCTTTGCCAAAACGGGTTTCTTTAAATGGTACCGATAGGCATCTCCCAATTCAATCAAGGCATTGGCTCGAATAAAATCAGTATTGGGTATCATGGCTGATTTCTTCAGACATTCTTCATAATATGGAATCGCTTTCTGGTAATTATCAAGCATATCATAATTATTGGCCAACGAACGCAAAAAAACTACCTCATAAAAAGCATTATTACTTTTTTGAGCTAACTGTAAGCCTCGCAATGCAATTTGCACGGCTTCGTAATGCCGATTAGAAATATTCTGAATCGAAACAATTGACTGGTACGATTTCAGAACTCCTTCAACCCATTTAATGCGTTGAGCCAAACTGAGGGCCTCTTGCGAAATCTTAACGCCTTCCGATGGATTATCATTGATTAAGGCTTTTGCATACCTATTGAGAGTCGATACCAAAGAAGTATCTCGTGTGTAAGACACCGATTGTTTTCGTAAGAATAGTACTTTGTTTCTCAAGCTATCCGTTTGCTGCCCAACGGCATATTCCGCACACAGTAATAAACTTAAACTGAGCAATAGCTTCTTCATAATAATTATCATGCTACTTGATTCCAAAAGCACCATAAATGTATGATATTCAACGGGTTTGGACAAGACTTTGAGTAATAAACAACCAAATATCATGGTAAACCCTTATGCAAGTATCATGGTAAACCATGATGCTTTTTTTCGTAATTAATTCCTGATTTTTATACATATAATTTATGATACTGAGGTTTATTACAAAAAATCACACCGTTCTTTTGTAGAATGTTTCTATGTTTGGGAAATGCAAATAAACGCATCAAATGCCGTGTTTGTTGAGTATCCATCCAATATGTAAACTTCGGTTGCTTTAAATTAGCAAGTTTCTTCGGGCAGCAAACACTTTCTACCAACCAGTAAGAAAATCATTTATTACTAATCCTCAAAAAATTATTTCATATGTATTAATTCCTACGGCACTCTCGACACTTTTCGCATTAAAGATGGATGCGTGAACTAACCAACGAACGCTAAGGCTTAAAAGTGGTTTTAGGAAAAGAAAAGGTTAGGATTTTTGGCACGTAAGCCCAAGAATTTGCGAGTATTTCATCAAAAGGATTACGGTTTGAAAGTGAGCATATTTTTATTTATAAGTTTGATGAAGACAATAAAATCACCAGTATTTCTATCAATTGGGATCCCAATAGTTTCTGCAATCAATTAGGTCTTAAAGGTTAAAATAAAGCTTTATGCTGCATAAATACACAAATTCTTCCGTTTCTACACTTATCTCATGGTTTACCATGAGACCAAAATTATGGTAAACCATGAGAGAGAATCATGGTTTACCATGAAAATTTTATTGCCTTAAATACTTCAACTTTGTAGTGGAAAAATTAAGATGAACGCATGCAATTAGCCAAGCGTGAACACCAAGTATTAGCATTGATTGAACAAAAATTAACTACCGCAGAAATAGCTCAACAGCTAAGCTTGAGTATTTCGACAATCGAAACCCACCGACGGAATATTTTCCGCAAGGTTGGTGTACGTAGGTTTAATAAAAGAAGCAATACGCCAAAACTGGCTTACTATTGACAACTCTCAAATTTGACAGCTATGAAATATATTCCTATTGGTGGTCGAACTACCGTAAATCCTCAAGAAATTATATTGCTCCAAGCCGATATCAATTATACGATATTATACTTTGCCAACGGTCAAAAAACAATCGTAGCTACACCACTGAAAACGCTTGAAAGGCGATTTGTACCTTATGATTTCTACCGCACGCATAAATCATATCTGATAAATCTAAAATGTGTAAAACTATTTTCAGAAGCGAATAACATAGTACAGATGACGGACAATCACAGGGTAATTGTATCACGTCGTAAGAGAACAATGCTTAAAATCCATTTAGAGCATTTCGGTAAATAGGAGATTCGCTTATAAAAATTCGATCCGGGTAAAATTGCACATTGGACAGTCAACCGTTTTTATTCAGCAGGTAATATGATAGAAGGCTGGAATCTACATGATTATTTATCAATGATGCAACAATTAGGTATCATAAAATAAATGCGAAACGTCTCAAAGCGATACAAAAGCCCGCAAATAAATTTGTGGGCTTTTTGTATTTTCTATGTAATTTTACAAAACATCTAATCTCATCTATCAATGTTTGTAAAGTTCCGTCATTTCTCCTATTTATTCGGTATTTCATTTCTTATAAGTTCGTGTATCTCAACAATTACACCCAAAAGTACTTCCTATATTAAAGGTTTTCCAGAAAGCTTTGAAAGTGCTTCAAAAAGTAGTTATACGGCAGGAAACGTAGAATTGACTGGCGGAGTTTGGTATTTTGAAGATGCCCTCATCGGAACGACAGCAAATGATACAAAAAATGAATCTCGTGCCATCAGAATACGAGAAATCGGTTTTGTACGCATGAATTATGACATTTTTGGTGTAAAAGAAATCAATATCTCTTATGGTGCATACAATGGCGATGGCGATTCTGAGTGGGAATTATATGTTTCTAAAAATAGCGGTTCATCATGGTCGAAATTTGGTTCTACTCAAAAGACTTCTGGAAGCAAACTTTCTACAACAGCTTTCACGATTAATGAATCTGGCAAAATCAGATTTGAAATACGTAAGATTTCAGGTGGAGCAAATCGTTTGAACATTGATGATATCATCATAACCTCAACAGGTGATTCGCCAACAAACTCGTCCACTCCTACTCGTGATGATAATTTGGCGATGGGAAATCCAAGTAATGCCGACTCGAAAGATGAGAACAATTACTTAATGATAAAAAAACAATACGTTTTGTCCTATAATCGTAGCAAAGGAACAGCCAATTGGGTAAGCTGGCATCTCAGTACTGCTTGGAAAGGCACAACGCAACGAACTGATAATTTCAGACCTGACCCTGCTCTACCGAGTGCTTGGTATAAAGTAATAACATCCGACTATACAAATTCAGGTTTCGACCGTGGGCATCTCTGCCCATCCGACGACCGTGATGGAAGCTACGAAGATAATGATGAAACTTTCTTAATGACCAACATCGCTCCGCAAGCACCAGCCAATAATCGAGGACTATGGGCTGATTTGGAAGCGTATTCTCGTAAAATTGCCGAATCAGGCAACGAACTGTATATCATTGCCGGTGTTTATGGCAAAGGCGGAACTGGCAGCAATGGCGGACGCACCAATAGCCTCAATGATGGAAAAGTAATTGTTCCCGAATCTTTCTGGAAAGTAATTGTCATCTTGCCAACGGGCAGTAATGATATTACAAGAATTGATGCCCAAACTCGTGTCATTGCCGTAAATGTTCCCAATAAAGAAAATGTTGACGGCACAAAATGGGGTGAGTATCGGCTAAGTATAGATGATTTGGAAAGCCTTACAGGATATGATTTTTTATCAAATGTACCAAGTGCGATTCAAAAATCGTTAGAATCAAGAAAAGATGCTGGCCCAACCTTAAAAGTTGCCAGTTTAAGATATTAGTAGTATAACAAGTTTTCAACTTGTTCAAGCCATATTCAACCCTATGAAAAAACTTTACTTTACAATTGTGCTTACTATCAGCACTTTCCAACAACTTACAGCCCAATTTCTTACATCGTCAAATTTACCGATAGTTGTAATAAATACCAATGGATTGTTCATTTCTGACGAACCAAAAATAAAAACAGATTTCAAAATCTACTACAACGGTCAGGGAAAAGTCAATAATGTTACAGATAAACCTCATTATGATGGTTTTGCGGGAATAGAATATCGTGGTTCATCTTCTCAACAATTTCCAAAAAAAGGCTTAGGTATCGAACTTTGGAATGAGAAATCTGAATCAATTACTGCTTCTTTGCTCGGAATGCCCAAAGAATCAGACTGGATTTTGTTTGCTTCCTACAACGAAAAGAGTTTCATACACAACGTACTCACAATGCGGTTGGCACGTGAAATGGGTATGTATGCTTCTCGCACGCAATACGTTGAGGTTATAATCAATAATGTCTATCAAGGCGTTTATGTTTTCATGGAAAAAATCAAACGAGATGAAGGACGTGTAAATATTGCTAATCTGAAAGTAACCGATTTAACGGGTGACGATATTACGGGCGGATATATTTTCAAAGCTGATAAAAACACTGGAGGTAGTTTAGGAAGTTGGCGTTCAAAATATCCAAACTATAATACACCCAATAATTTTACAACATTTCTATATGAATCGCCTAAAACGATTACTTCCGAACAAAAGGCTTATCTCAAAAACTATGTAGATAATGCCGAAAGTGCACTTCAAGCAGCAAATTATCGAGATAAAACCAATGGTTATCGAAAATATATAGATACACGTTCGTTCATTCAATTATTTTTGGTCAATGAAGTAGCAAAAAACGTCGATGGATATCGTATAAGTAGTTTTTTTCATAAAGATAAAGACAGTAAAGGCGGTAAAATAAAAGCAGGCCCACCATGGGATTATGATATTACTTATGGAAATGGCAATTATTGCGGTGGGGATAGTCCTTCGGGATTTTCATATAAATTCAATTATAATTGTCCAACTGACTTTTGGCAAGTACCTTTTTGGTGGGAAAAAATGCTCTCCGATTCAGCATTTGTACGAGAACTCGGGCAAGAATATGGATTTCAACGAAAATTTGGGGCATTACAAACCGAAAGAATCAACAAACATATTGATACACTTGCCAATATATTGAAAGAACCAATCGTAAGAAATTTCCAGAAGTGGCCAATTTTAGGCACTTATGTTTGGCCTCAACCAACACCTTATGCTGGCACTTGGGAACAAGAAGTAAACGAACTACGCAGTTTCTTGAATCAACGCCTACAATGGCTTGATAATAATATTCAGACCAATTTTGCAATTACAGCTAATGAGCCAGAATTGGAAGAAATAACTATCAATGCTTTTCCAAATCCGTTTTTGGAGCGAATAAATATCAATATTCAATCACTTTTTGCAGAAAAAGCTAAGATAAGATTAACAGATAATCTCGGAAAGACAATTTTTGAAGGAAATGAAATACTACAAATCGGCAATAATGATTTTTACATAGAATTACCCGAAAACGAAATTGTAAGTGGTGTAAAATATCTTACAATAGAATCAAGCACAAAACGTATCACAAAAAAATTGGTTCATCAATAAAACTCACCTTTAGGGCGGTCAGACGTATCTGCTGGGGGTGTTAAGGCCTAATCATGTAAGTATGGTCAATACCATCTTCAACATAATCATGGCCTGTTAGCTCAAAACCCAGCGACTGATAAAACTTAATCAGATAGCTTTGAGCTCCAATCTTAATGGGTTCATTACCAAAGAGTTCTATTGCTTTTTCAATAGATTTTTGCATCAAAAACTTGCCAATTCCACCACCACGGGCGTGTGAAGAAGTAACCACTCGTCCAATTGAAGTATAGCCTTCGTAATAGACATTCTTATCAAAAAGACGAGTATAAGCCGCCAGTTTATTATTTTCATCCAAAATCATCAAGTGCCATGCCAATTGGTCTTTTCCGTCAGCATCCACAAATGGACAATTTTGTTCTAAAACAAAAACCTCTTGACGCAAAACCATAATGGCATACAGTTCGTCAAGGCTCAACTCATAAAAAGGCACACATTTAATATTCATATAAAATCTAATTTTGAATGAGCGAATGAATGAATGATAGAATATATTTGTATCATTGAATCATTCACTCATGCTATCATTCGTTGCATTTATGCTCATAAATATACACACCCATAATCCTGAGAAACAAGATAATCAACAAATTATTTATAACTTGATTATTCCCGAAACTGAAGAAGCACTGGAAACTTTCCCCGATGAAACAGTTCCAAACACTTGGCTTTCGGCAGGTATTCATCCATGGTATATCAATGAGAATAGCCAAAAGTCACAACTCGAAAAACTCCGACAACTTGCTCAATATCAAGATATTAAATTAATTGGCGAATGTGGACTCGACCGACTAAAAGGCTCACCACTACCACTCCAAGAAGAAGTCTTTATCAAACAAATCAGAATCGCCGAAGAAGTCAAAAAACCGCTCATAATTCATTGTGTAAAATGTTTTAATGAATTGATTTCTATCAAAAAAATAGTTCGACCAAAAGTACCCATGATTTTACATGGTTTCAATAATAACTTTCATATCGCTCAAGCTATTCTCGAACGAGGCTTTTACATCTCGCTCGGAACAGCCATTTTGAATGATAATTCAAATGCAGCCCACCTTTTATCAAAAATTCCATTGGAAAAACTTTTCCTCGAAACCGATGATAAGGATACTTCAATCTCCGAAATTTACGAAAAAGCATCTTTTATTCTAAAAATGCCAATTGATAAACTCATAGATACTATTTTTGCAAATTATTTAGAAATCTGTAAATAATAAAGCATCGCTTAATTAAATCAATTAGATAAAAAATGCCCGCTTGGCTTTCTCGCTCCGAATTATTAGTTGGTAAAGAAGGAATCGACCGACTACAAAATGCTCACGTCTTAGTCGTTGGACTGGGCGGTGTAGGCTCATTTGCCGCTGAATATATTTGTCGCTCAGGCGTGGGCGAAATGACAATCGTCGATGGCGACGTGGTTGACCCAACCAACCGAAACCGACAATTACCCGCCCTTGCAACCAATCATGGGGTTTCAAAAGCCGATATTATGGCCGAACGCCTCATGGCAATCAATCCAGAACTGAAACTTCACGTAGTGACAGAATTTCTAACACCTGATAAATGCAAGGAAATTCTCGATACAAAGTTTGACTATGTGATGGACTGTATTGATAGCGTAACGCCGAAACTTACGCTTTTATCAACTGCCTACGAAAAAGGCCAGCGTATCGTTAGTTCGATGGGTGCAGGTGGAAAAATCGACCCAACCAAACTTCGAGTAACTGACCTGTTTGATACTTACGAATGTCTTTTTGCTCATTATATCAGAAAAAGAGGCAAAAAATTGGGCATTGAAAAAGGAATAAAAGCCGTTTTCTCAATAGAACCTGTCATGAAAGACTCCTTGATTTTGACCGATGGCTCAAACTTCAAACGCTCAGCCTATGGTACAATTTCCTATTTACCTGCCGCTTTTGGTGGGGTCTGTGCGTCAGTCGTGATTCGAGATTTACTCGATTATCCAATCGAAATCACCAAGCGTCCAGCCAATATCCGTAGAAAAACAGCTCTCAAATCAAAATCAAAAGATAAGGAATAACAAACAATTTGTGCCATATCTTTGAGATGTGGCACAAGTTTTCTTATAAAACTAAAAAGTCCTCCTTTAGGGGATAGAGGTTTATGAACGCAGTCATTGATTTAGGAAATACTTACGCAAAAATTGGTTTTTTTGAAGAAAATCAGCTTTTGGAGGTGCATCGTGGTTTAGAATTTCCAAAAATCGAAGAACTGATTTTATTAAATAATGTTAAAAATATCATCATTTCATCGGTCACCAAAAGCCAATCTGAACTTGAAGATATTTTTAATAAAATTTCTATAAATAAACTTTTTCTAAACCCAGCAACGCCAGTTCCGATAAAAAAACATTACGAAACGCCCCAAACACTCGGTTCAGACCGTTTGGCGGGAGCTGTTGGTGCAAATTTTCTTTTTCCTAAGCAAAACGTTCTCATCATTGATATGGGAACGGCAATTAAATATGATTACGTTTCAAGCATAGGAGCATTTGAAGGTGGCATAATTTCTCTCGGTATGCGGATACGATTTGAAGCACTTCATACGTTTACTAAAAGACTACCATTAGTCGAAGCCGAAGGTATTCCTGACTTAATTGGAAAGAATACAAAAGCCTGTATTCAAAGTGGAGTAATTAATGCAATTATCGCAGAAGCCAATGGAATGATAGAAAATTACTTAAAACTCGGCAATTGTCAAGTTATATTGTGCGGTGGTGATGCGAGTTTCTTTGAAAGTCAAATAAAAAAGCCGACCTTTGCAGTCGATTTAACAAACGATTCAAATCAAGTAGCCTCAAATACTACTTTTTCGATACAAAATATCCCAAATTTGACCCTGATTGGTCTGAACAGAATTTTACAATACAATGTTGAAACAAATTAAACTAACTGCTTACCTATTTATCTGTATTCTGTCAATTACTGAATCTTTCGCACAAAAAGAATCTCGACTTTACGGTAACTCGCCTTATTCGGCTCTCGGAATTGGTGATATTTTTTCAGGTAGTGCCATTGCCTATGATGCAATGGGAGGAACTGGACTAAGTTTTGGTAATGGTATTGCAGTAAATACGATTAATCCTGCTCTTTTGGCAAAAAACCGTTATGTATCATTTAATACAGGTTTGCGTGGGCAGTACAAAACCTTATCAAACGGAACACTCTCTCAGTCTGACTTTGGTATGAATCTGAGCCATATTACTTTGGCATTTCCAGTAAAAACCAAATGGACGACTGCCATAACGATGCAACCCTATTCAGGTGTTGACCATGAAGCACGTTTTACTCAAACAATTGCTGGTACTGATAAATCAGTAAGCCATACTTATAAAGGACAGGGCGGATTATCAAAAGCAGCTTGGTCTAATGGTGTTTTAATTGGGAAAAAATTATATGTAGGTGCCGAAACTGGCTTTTATTTTGGAAGTTTCAGACGTGATACAACCTCGCTTCTTTTAGTTAGTAGCGACGATTTATATCAGAGATATACCGACCGTGTTTCTACAAGCGGATTTGCTTTTAAAACGGGTTTTGCTTTCCAACAAAAACTGACCGAAAAATGGAATTTAAATGTTGGCGGAACTTATGAAATTCAAAGCAAACTAAAAGGCGAACGCATTCGTACTTATTCTACCCTGTATGATAACGGAACTGGCCCACAGGTTATTCAAAAACCAGATACACTTGCTATTTATAACGGTGGTATGACTTTACCTTCAAAATTTGCACTTGGAATCAGTCTTGAGAGCCCTTACAAATGGACTTTCGCTGCTGAGTATAGCCGCCAAGATTGGACTCAATACCGCAATTTTGATGGAAAAGCAGAAAGTAATCTTACGAACAGTGAAAAAATCGCTTTTGGTGTAGAATACCTTCCGAAATTCACTTCAACTAAATACTTTAATCAAGTGTTCTATCGTGCTGGTTTTCAGCAAGTTAAAACACCTTATTTAGTTAATGGCACGCACATCAAAGATAATAGTTTCTCATTGGGTTTATCTACTCCACTGGCTTATCGTAGTGTAAGTTATATTGATTTCTCGGTGGCATTCGGAAACCGTGGAGTGGTTGGCAATGGCCTCGTGAAAGAAAACTACATAAAAATGTCGCTTGGCTTCTCATTAATGGATACACGTTGGTTCTTGAAACCTAAAATTGATTAAAATCTTTGTGGAGTGAATCGTCTGACGGTTCGCTTATAAAACACAATCATTTTGTCTGTAAATATGATTAATTCTTTCAAATACATTGCTGAGTTTATTTTTTTGCTATCAATTACTTTTCTTTTGACTTCTTGCGAAGAAAAAAAGAAAGTTGAAGTGGCAAACAAGTATAATGGACCATTAATGGCCACTGAAAATCTGAACGTAATGTACAGCGATTCAGGACGAACAACTGTAAAACTCACAACTGCCCGCCAATTAAAGTTTGAAAACGAAGATGAAGTGTATCCAAAAACAGTTTATGTAACTTTTTATGATAAAAATGGTGTAGAATATTCTTCGCTTCGTGGTGATTCTGGACGATATGAAAAAAGTAAAGGAATCTACAAAGTTATGGGTAATGTATTCTTTTTCAATCGTTTACAACAGCAAAGCCTTTCTACCGACTTATTGAATTGGAGTCCACTTCAGAAGAAAGTCTATACTGATAAACGTTTTACAATCAAAACTCCAAAAGAAGAACTGCACGGAGTTGGAATGGATGCTGACCAAGATTTTACACACTACACGATGCGTAGAACCAAAGGAACATTTGCCGTTGATTCGCTCAACTCCCAAACTGATGATGATATAGCTACCGACACTACGAGTTATTAGATTGGTTACTGGGAAACTGGTTTTGTCACTGGTATTCCACTAATTTTCCAATAACCAATTTACCAATTACCCAATTTACGAATAACTAAATTCAAGATTTTACAAAAAAATCATTCTCTTTTCTACTTGCATTCTTAAAATTCGCTCTAAATTTGTTGTTCATTTTAAAGGTGAAATTAAATAGATTTTATTTTCTCACAACAGAAAGTAAAATAAAGCCTAATCACGCAAATAAAGCCAGATTTTCATGCTTTCACATTTATTAATTAAGAATTACGCTCTCATTGAGCATCTCGAACTCAAGCCCGATGCTCATTTCAATATAGTTACAGGCGAAACAGGTGCGGGTAAATCAATAATGCTCGGTGCAATTGGTTTACTATTGGGCAATAGAGCCGATACAAAAACGCTATACAATGAGTCAGAGAAATGTATCATTGAAGGTACATTTGATATGGCAGGTTTCTACATAAAAAATATTTTTGAAGAAGAAGAACTCGACTTTGAAAATTCATGCATTGTACGTCGAGAGATTTCTCCAAGCGGAAAATCAAGGGCGTTCATTAACGATACCCCAGTTACACTCGAAACGCTTCGCAAGATTTCGTCTCAGTTGATGGATATTCATTCGCAACACGATTCGATCTTGCTTGGCTCAAACGAATATCAGCTTCGCATTGTGGATACTTACGCCCAATGCCACGATAAATTGGTTGAGTATCAAGAAAAATATCGTACCTACAGAAAACTACAAGATGCGTATCAGCAGCTACAAATCGAAGCTGACCAGAATAAAAAGGAATTTGATTTCAATAATTTTCAACTCGAAGAACTTGTAAAAGCCAAACTTGACCCCAACGAACAAGAGCAACTCGAACAAGAACTCAACATCTTAGAACACGCCGAAGAAGTAAAACTTCGTCTCAAAACTGTTTACGAATACCTTAATAATTCTGAACAGTCTATCCTTTCAGTACTTCAATCAACGGTTAGTTCACTGACACCGATTGCGAGTTATTCGCCTGATTATCAGCAATATAAAGACAGAATACAAAGTTGTTTACTGGAATTAAAAGACGTATCTCGTGATATTGAGTCAGAAGAAGATAATATTGAACTTGATGGACAAAAAATCATAGAGATTCAGGACCGACTAAATTTACTTTATAAACTTCACCAAAAACATGCCGTAAAATCAAATGGTGAATTGCTCGAAATTCAAGCAATTCTGGAGGAAAAAGTTAGTAAAGTATTAAATCTTAGCGAAAACCTTGCGGCAGCTAAAGAGCGAGTAACCAAAGCTTTCGATGCCGCAACGAAGGTCGCAGAATCGCTTTCAAAAGCCCGCCAAAAAGTTTTACCAGAAATCGAAAAACGAGTAATTGGTTTGCTAATAGAGTTGGGTATGCCCAATGCAATACTCAAAATTCAGCACCAAAATATTCAATTAAACAGCGAAGGAATCGACCAAATTAATTTTTTGTTTAGTGCCAATAAAGGAGTTACGCCTCGACAATTAAAGGATGTAGCATCGGGCGGAGAGTTCTCTCGATTGATGTTAGCGATTAAATATGTTTTAGGAGATAAACGCTCATTGCCAACCATTATTTTTGATGAAATTGATACTGGTATTTCGGGCGAAGTAGCCATAAAAGTGGGTAAAATGATGCGAGAAATGGCTCAAAGTATTCAAGTAATTGCGATTACGCACTTGCACCAAATTGCAGGTCGTGGGTCGTCGCATTTTTATGTTTATAAAGATAACTCATCGGCCAAAACAGTTAGCCGTATCAAAACGTTAAGTCAAGACGAACGCATTATTGAAATTGCAAAAATGATTGGTGGCGAACATCCTTCCGAAAATGCGATACATAGTGCCATCGAGATGCTTGGCATCAATATTTAAAAAAAGTGACCACAGTACTCTATGTAATCAATTCATCTAAACATTTACACAAAACATAACAAATGAAAAATTTACTAACATCATTTCTTATTATATTTTCATTGGCTTGTAGTAATAAAGCCGCCGAAGAATCAGCCAAATTAAAAGAAGAAACATTTAAATTGCACGATGAAATCATGCCAATCAGCATGAATCTGGAAGATTTGAAAGCAAACGTAATGAAAAAAGCTGAAGCCGATACAACATTGAAAAAAACTGCTCTCGATATTTCATTGGCCCTTGATAAAGCCTATACTGATATGGAAACTTGGATGCCAAAACTCGGTGAAGCAGCCGACATGAAAGATAGCGAAGAAAAAGTAAAAGCACTAACGACATTGAAAACAGAAGGAGAGCAATTAAAGCAAGCTACGCTTGATGCCAAGAAAAAAGCCGATGAGTTTTTGAAATAAAATCAGATTACACACTTAATAAAGCCTGTAAGTTTACTGCTTGCAGGCTTAATTTATACATGAAAAAGTTAATTCCTGTCATCCTATTTTGTATTGCGACCATAAGTATCATTTCTTGCGATAATTCTTCAAGAAAATTGCCAATTATGGGTGAACGAGACTTCGTTAACGGTGATTCGGTTTATCATACAATTCCCGATTTTTCATTTGTTAATCAGGATAGTAGCATTATTACGAATAAAACCTACGAAGGAAAAATCTACGTAGCCGATTTTTTCTTTACGACCTGCCCTACTATCTGCCCCGTAATGAAAAAGCAAATGTTGAGGGTGTATGAAAAATACAAAGAAAACCCTAAAGTTGGTATTTTATCGCATACAATCGACCCTCGGCATGATTCAGTAAAGATTTTGAAAGAATATGCCTCTCAACTCGGAGTCAGCGGTAAAATGTGGAATTTTGTAACAGGAGAAAAAGCAAAGATTTACGAAATTGGCGAAAAATCTTATTACGTAACGGCAGGAGAAGACTCAACGGCTGCGGGTGGAATTATTCATAGTGGAGCATTTATTTTAGTTGATACTAAACGTCGAGTAAGAGGTATCTATGATGGCACAAAAGAAACTGACGTAACTAAATTGATAAAAGACATGGAGGTTTTATTAAACGAAAAATAAAATGAGACAACAAATCAGAGATATGAGGTATGATGAAGATAATATACCTTTCATTAAATCATTAAAAGTCATCTATAAGTTTCTCCAACGATTGCTTTCAAAGCTATTTGTACTCATCTTAGCCGTTGTTTCGTTTACTTCGTGTCAGTCAGAGGAAAAGATAAAACTGGAGCAGTATTATATCGGAGGGAAAGAACTTTACGAGCAAAACTGTGCCAATTGCCACCAAAAAGATGGAAAAGGACTTCAAAACCTTTATCCACCAATTGCAGGCAGTGATTATTTAAAAGATAAAGAAAAGGTCATTTACATCATAAAAAATGGACTTTCGGGAGAAATCATGGTAAATGGCAAAAAATACAATCAGCCAATGCCAGCCAATAATCAACTCACCAATCTTGATATTGCCGAAGTTGTTACCTACATTTATAACGAATGGCATGGTGAAACTAAAATTACTGAAGTGAAAGAAGTTGAGAAGGTTTTGGATAATAAGTAAAAGAAGCGAAAGGAAGACTCCGCTTAAAGCGAAGTCTTCCTTAAAAATACACAATCCATCAAACAACCCCACGAATCAGCCGAATCGCAATTCCATAAAAAATCACCATTCCGACAAAAATCAAACCCCAAGAAGTAAGCATCGATTCTTTGAAATATAAAAAGAAAACAGTTCCGACGATTCCGACCCAAAAGAAAAGTTTGGCCATAAATCGTTGATTTTTTCTATTATTCCTCTCCTCTGCTGCTTGTAAACTTGCTTTATTCGAGAAAATACCGTTTCCTGCAAAAATGCTTGATGGATGAATATTTTGTCTAAAATTTCCACTGGCAAATAAAAAAAGTGAAAGAGCAACTCCCAAAAGTCGGGGTTTATCATACTCATAATCGTTGAGTAAATAATAAAATAATATCAAACCCAAAGCCGAAAGATAAGCCGACCAAATCAAACGAATTCGTTTGGCACTTTTAAGTAATAATTCTGCATTAGGCTTTCGACTATCCAAAAACTGCATCAATAGCGGCACAATGTAGAAAAACACCACTGCATACAAGTAATAATCAAACTTATTCTGATGATTAAGCGAAAACTTAGGTTGCCAATTAATATAAATATAGGCAAACGGAAGCATAATAATTGCTAAAATCAGCAATTCAAACGGAATATTTTTTTTCATCGGTGTAGATTATTTTAGTTCACGGTCAATGGGCTACAGGCAACAAGTTTTTATATTTACTCATTGATTTAACCTTGTGTATTGCGTGAAATCTATGAAGCACTCTACTTTCCTACGTGCAGACGAATTCTTGGTTTTTCGGCTTGTGCAGCATTAGGTTTAAATTGCATAAACCAAACCATTATTTCGTCCATTACGGTCATATTGAGCGAATAAAGCACAAACTGACCTTTCTTCACCGAAGCCACCAAATCAGCTTGGCGAAGCAAATCCAAATGATGCGAAATACTGGGTTTGCTCATATCAAATTTATCGGCAATATCGCCAGCAGTCATATCTCCATCTTTCAGCAATTCTAAAATCTCACGGCGAGTAGCATCATTCAATGCTCTAAATAAATTATTCATAATTTTTCACTTATATCAATTGATAAATACAAATATGTGTTTTCTGATTCAGAAATACAAATTTTCCATTAAATATTTAGATAATCTTCTAAACGACACTTAATTCTTCCAAATGGTTTCTTAGAAAAACACAATTTCATCATCATTTTTCTGACATTGGTATATAAATTGTTATATTTGCATCACCCCCAACCCCTAAAGGGGGGATTTTTGTAAGAATCTAAATTTTAGCTCCCCTTTAGGGGCGGGGGGGTACTGGGGGTTTATGAAAGTATTAAAATTCGGTGGAACATCGGTCGGAACGGTTGAAAGTATCAATCAGGTTATACAGATTTTACAAGAAAATCTCAATGAAGGACGAAAAATTGCAGTAGTTTATTCGGCGATGGGTGGTGTGACGAATCGCCTTATTGAAATTGGTAAATTGGCCGCTACTTCTGATTTAGAATATTTACAATTATTAAAATCAGTAGAAGACCGTCATTTTGCAGCCGTTAGAGGTTTGATTGATGTTAAAAATCAGAGCAGTGCCATTGCAAAAGTAAAAGGTTTGCTCAATGAACTTGAAGATTTGCTACGTGGTGTTTTCTTGATAAAAGAGCTTTCAGCTCGAACAAATGACTTTATAGTAAGTTTTGGAGAAAGGCTCTCAACGACAATCGTCACTGAAGCTCTCAAAAACCGAGGAATTGATGCCGAATATTTAGATGCAAGGAAAGTCATTAAAACCGATGACCATTTTGGTTATGCCGAAGTAATCGGAGATTTAACTAATGAACTAATTAGAAAGCATTTTGCTCAAACCAATAAACTGCAATGTATCACAGGTTTTATTGGCTCAACGATAGACGGTGTAACAACTACGCTTGGTCGTGGTGGTTCTGATTATACAGGTTCAATTTTTGGTGCAGCACTCAATGCAACTGTCATAGAAATCTGGACAGACGTTGATGGAATGCTCACTTCTGACCCTCGAAAAGTTAAAAATGCGTTCACGATTCCAACCATTACTTATGCTGAAGCAATGGAATTATCGCATTTTGGGGCAAAAGTTATTTATCCGCCAAGCCTCACTCCTGCTTTTCAGAAAAACATTCCACTAAAAATATTAAATACGTTTAATCATCACCACGAAGGTACGCTCGTCAGCAAAACTGCCAGTACGAAAGAATACTCAATCACAGGTATTTCTTCGATTGACGACATTGCTTTGGTCAATGTGCAAGGTGGCGGTATGATGGGTGTTGCAGGTGTTTCGGCAAAATTATTTTCGATTTTAGCAGCCAACAAAATTAGCGTTATCTTGATTTCGCAGGCATCTTCCGAACACTCTATCTGTTTTGCGGTTGACCCAAAAACAGCTTATGGAGTAAAAGAAATTTTGGAAGAAGGTTTCGCTACCGAAATCTCGCAAGGTTTGGTTGATAATATTTCAATTGAGCAAAATCTTTCGGTCATTGCTGTGGTGGGTGAAGGCATGAAATCAAGCACAGGTACTTCGGGGAAACTATTTACAGTTCTTGGTAAAAATGGTATCAATGTAGTGGCTACTGCACAAGGCTCTTCGGAGTTGAATATTTCGGTAGTTATCTACAAAAAAGATATTACGAAAGCACTAAACGCTATTCACGAAACTTTTTTTCAAGTGGATGGCTTAACGCTTAATTTATATTTAGTTGGAGCAACGGGCTTGATTGGAAGTACGCTTTTAAGACAAATTCAAGAACAAAAAGAATACCTAAAACAACGTAAAAACCTCAACATCAGACTCGTAGGTATTACAAACACGAAAAAAATGTTGTTGGACGAAAGTGGAATTAGCCTCGAAAATTGGAAAGAAGAATTGCTCGAAAAAGGTGAAATTGCCAATATTGGCTCGTTCGTTTCTGATGTACAAGATTTGAATTTACCATACAGCGTTTTTGTGGATTGTACGGCCGATAAAAATATAGTACAGTATTATTACTCGCTTTTAAGCAGTAGTGTTTCTATCGTTACGCCAAATAAAGTGGCTAATTCAGGCCGTTATGAGCAGTATTTTATGCTTCAAAAAGCCGCCCAAAAACACGGCGTGAAGTTTTTATACGAAACAAACGTTGGTGCAGGTTTACCAATTATCAATACGCTGCAAGGCTTGATTACGAGTGGAGATAAAATCAATAAAATTGAAGCGGTTCTTTCGGGAACTTTGGCTTATATTTTCAATAACTTTAAGGTTGGCGATAGATTTGTTGATGTAGTGAAAGAAGCCAAAGCAAAAGGCTATACCGAACCCGACCCAAGAGACGATTTGAGCGGACAAGACGTAGCTCGTAAAATCTTAATATTATCTCGTGAAGCAGGTTTAAAACTCGAACCAGAAGATGTGACAATCATTAATTTATTGAACGATGCGTGCTTAAATGCTCCAAGTGTAGATGCGTTTTTTGAAGAACTCGAAAAAGACAATGACCGTTTCGAGAAGCTTTTGCAAGACGCTCAAGCAAATGATGAGGTTTTAAGATTCATTGCTTCACTCGATAGCGATAATAAAGCAAGTATCGGCCTAAAAACAGTTGGACGCTCGCATCCATTCTTTAATTTAGCTGGTTCTGAAAACATCATTTCGTTTACAACTGAACGCTATAAATACAATCCATTAGTAGTAAAAGGCCCTGGTGCAGGTGCGGAAGTTACGGCATCGGGAGTTTTTGCCGATATTATGAGTATTAGTAGTTATTTGGTTTGAATTTGAGTCACAGAGGGGCAAAGGCACAGAGGCACAAAGTGACGAAGTGGTAAAGGATCAAAGCAAAAAAAGGCGTAAAATGTAGCAGTTATTCTGCCATTTTATGCCTTTTTTATGCTCAATTTTCTTCCAACTTTTAAAACTTTGTCACTCTGTGCCTTTGCCCCTCTGTGCCTAACTTATTTCTTCACAAACTTCAAAGAAGCAGAGTTTAGGCAATAACGTAAACCCGTAGGTTTTGGGCCATCATCAAAAACGTGTCCTAAATGACCTTTGCAACGAGTACAAACAACTTCAGTTCTGACCATTCCGTAAGCATTATCGGCACGTTCTTCTACATTACACTCATTGATTGGTTTCCAAAAGCTTGGCCAACCAGTTCCAGATTCAAACTTTGTATCTGATGTAAAAAGGTCTAAATCACAACCGATACATTTATAAACACCTTTATCGTGGTTGTCCCAATAGATTCCCGAAAATGCTCGTTCAGTACCCGCTTTTCTACTTACATAAAATTGTTCTTGGCTTAATTGTTTTTTCCACTCAGCATCCGTTTTCTTGATAACCTCAATTTTGCAATCAGCTTTTTTCGATTTTCCATTTTGTGAATAACTCTGACAAGCCAAAAACACAAATGGTAGTAATAACAGCATTATTTTCTTCATAATCTTTTTATATTTAGAGATGTTTTGTATTAACTACGAATTAAGTTGCAAAAAAGTTTTAAAAAACTGCGTATTTGGCATCATTTTCTCGTTGTAATTCTGAAAACCCATTATCCGTGCTACACTGCAAAAAATTCCAAACCTATATTTTTGTTATGCTTTGCATAATGAGCGTAAGTTCATGCAACATTTTACGTAATAAAGCCCCAGAAAATACGCCAGTTCGAGAAAATATTTATACAAAAAAAATTATTTCTACTGCCCGAAACTATACAGGAGTTCCTTATAAAAGTGGCGGAAATGATGAAAAAGGACTCGATTGTTCGGGTTTACTTTGTTTATCTTTCAAAGAAATTGGAGTAAAATTGCCCCGAATTTCATGGCAGCAAGCCGAATATTTTCCAGCAATTAATCTACCAAATATCCAAAAAGGTGATTTAGTTTTCTTCGTAACAGTTGGCAAAAATATCAGTCATTCAGGAATCGTTACCGAAGTAAAAAACGAAAATGATATTCGTTTTATTCATGCCTCATCAAGTAAAGGAGTAATTGAAGATAACATGATGACCAACTATTGGAAGTCTCGATTTGCCAAAGTTTGCCGCCCACAATACGCTGATTTAGCAAAACAATAATTTTCTAAACCACAAATAAGCGATTTTGCCTATTTTTACGTTCTTAATTAGTAAAAACATTTCGCACGAAGGCATGAGAAAATTTTGTTTATTAACCATTGGATTGATTATCAGCAATTTAGCTATTTCGCAGTCACAATATTTTGGACAAAATAAACCTCGCTATAAAACCTTCGGATTTAAAGTTCTGCAAAGCCCCCACTTCGAGTTATACCATTATTTCAACGAAAATAAGATTCCCAACGACATCATTGTCAACAGCGAACATTGGTATAAAATTCATCAAGAAGTTTTCAAACTGGCATTTATTAAGCCAAATCCGCTAATTGTTTACCAAAATCACCCCGATTTTCAAGAAACCACTGCCATTGGTGGTCAGATTGGAGAAGGAACAGGCGGCGTAACCGAAGGACTCAGAAATCGAGTAGTAATGCCGATGATGTTTTCGAAACGCCAAACCGACCACGTTTTGGGGCATGAATTGGTTCATGCGTTTCAGTATCAGTTAATGACTTCGGGCGATTCTACACAAATTGGCAATATTCAGAATCTACCGCTTTTTATGGTCGAAGGTCTGGCCGAATATATGTCGTTGGGACGAGTGGATGCTCACACCGCCATGTGGATGCGTGATGCGGTTTTGAGCAATGACATTCCTACGATTAGAGATTTAGTAACTAAAGAATATAAATATTTTCCGTATCGTTGGGGGCAAGCCTTTTGGGCGTACATGACCGCCACTTATGGCGATGATATTATTCGTCCACTTTTCCGTGAAACGGCCAAATATGGCATTGAAGTAGCTTTCACAAGAAACCTCAAAACGAGTATTGATAAATTTTCAGTCAAGTGGAAACAGGCTCTGATTGATACTTACACGCCCATGAGAACAGGCACTTCTATACAGCCGATTGGCAAAGAAATTGCTTCTCAACGCAATGCGGGCGAAATGAATATTTCACCATCAATTAGTCCAGATGGCAAGTATGTGGCCTATATTTCTTCAAAAAATGTTCTTTCGCTTGATATTTTTATTGTTGAAACACTCACTGGGCGAATCATTCGTAAGATAGAAAGTAGTTCGTTTGGCTCACACGTCGGTTCGTATAGTTTTCTGGAAACCGCAGGAACGTGGTCGCCCGACGGTCAAAAACTGGCTTTAGTAATTCAAACGAAAGGTCGAAATAAACTTGCTATCATTGATATTGCCAACGGAAACAAAGATAGTTTTGAACTGAAAGAGGTCGATTCCTTTACCAACCCTTCATGGTCGCCTGATGGAAATTCGATTGTAGTTTCGGGGCTGATGAATGGCGAAAGCGATTTGTATTTATATAATTTAAAAGAAAAAACGGTCAAAAATCTAACGAAAGATAATTTTTCGGATTTACAACCCACTTGGTCACCCGATGGCGAATGGATTTATTTTGTATCAGACAGAGGGAGTAAAAATCCTCGTCTGGAAAAAGCGAACAACGGCATTTCAAGAATAAACATAGAAACACTGGCAGTTGAGAATTTTGACTTTTTCCAAGAAGCGGACAATCTTAACCCCTTAATAACACCCAATGGAAAAGCCATTTATTTCTTATCAGATGCAGATGGATTTAGGAATCTTTACCGCTACGATATTGTATCGAAACAAATCGAAAAACTGACGAATTATTTTACAGGCATCAGCGGAATTACGATGTATTCGCCCGCAGTCAGTATTGCTACAAAAACTGGACAATTGATTTATAATTACTTCCAAAACGGCAAATACAACTTATATTTAGCAAGTTACGGGGCGTTTCAGCAACAAGTCGTTGGAAATGAAGTCAATAAATCTGCGGCAAATCTGGCAATTCAAAAAGAAGGAAGAGATATTGTTCAGAAAAATTTAGAACAAAATAACCTTGTCGTTAGAGTTCCCGATAAGAAATTGAAACTTTTAAACTACCAACCAAAATTCAAATTAGATTATCTCGGTAGTTCGGGCGTTGGCGTTTCGGCAAGTCGTTGGGGAACTGGCTTGGGCGGTGGTGTAGTTGGACTTTTCAGTGATATGCTTAACCATAATCAATTGGCGGGAGCGGTTTCTATCAACGGGCAAATCCAAGATTTTGGTGGGCAACTAATGTACCTTAATCAAAAGAAACCTCTACAGTGGGGTGTTACTTTTGCACGTATTCCGTACCGTTTTCAAGGCACTTACACCGATAGCACCACAAAAACAGCAAGTTTTTTCAAAAGCAATTATGTGACCGATACCAAAGTAAAATCATCGCTTGGCGTACCAACAAATGATTCTTTGATTGCTAACAAATATTTAATTAATAGACTGGCAATCAACCAAATAGGCGTATTTGCATTTTATCCACTTAATACCAATCAACGCATTGAAGGTGGAATTAATGGCAATTGGTATGGCTTTTCGGGCGATGAATATACTGATTACACAACCTTTGACCCCACAACTGGTCAAACCTTCGTATTGACGAATAGTACCCGAGAAAGACTTTCGCAATCATATTTAAAATCGCAAGGTTTTAATGCCTTTAGTTTGAGTCAATTATACGTAGCTTTTGTGGGAGATAACACACTTTTTGGCACAACTGCCCCCATCAAAGGTTATCGTTACAGGTTTGAGGCAGGGCGATATTTTGGTTCAACCAGCTATACCAATGTTTTGGTTGATGCCCGAAAATATCAATATGTAAAACCATTTACGATTGCGGGAAGATTTCTATATAATGGACGTTTGAATGCTTCCAATCTTGATTATTTGAATCAAATCAACCCTTTGTATTTAGGTTTTCCGTGGAATATGCACGGTTTTTATGGAAGTGCACTCACAAAACAGCAAAATTTGGGTCTGATTACGCAAGAAGCTCTGCAAGGCGAACAACTTCTGGTGACAAATCTTGAAGTCAGATTACCACTGACTGGCCCGAAGAAATTGGCATTGATAGATTTTGCTTACGTGCCGAGCGACCTCAATTTTTTCTTTGATAGTGGCATGGTTTGGTCGGCAGATAGAAAAATCAATAGTGAAAATATTTACAAAACCTCAAATGGTGAAATTAGTTTTAAAGTTTTACCACTTACAATGACAGGCTTTAGTTTACGTGTAAATCTGATGGGCTATTTAATTGTTGAGCCATACTTAGCAGTACCAATTTATAATGGTAAACGCCAAAACATGGTTTCTGGAGTGAACTTTCTTATACCTGGCTGGTAAAACGAAGGGAAAAAAGTGGAGGAGATGGGATTCGAACCCACGACTTCCTGCATGCCATGCAGACACTCTAACCAACTGAGCTACACCCCCTTCTATTTTGCAAAGATGCTGGTTTTTATTAAAGTATCAAAAATATTTTTCAAATAACAGTTTTCTTGTTTTATAAGTATAGTGCATAGCTAAGTGCATAAACTAATATTCGTTGCATTACAAGTCTCATTAATCTACTAACTATCAATACTTTACAAAATTATCCATTTACCATTATCCATTATCAATTACTTATTTGTACTTTTGTATAACATCCAAAAAAATCATGAAAACAAAATTATTTAAGTACTTCATCGTCTCCTTTACGCTTGCATTTGTTACTTGGTCATGCGATAAATCAACTACTGAAACTCCTCAACCACAAGTTTTGGTTAGTTCCACGCTCGTTAAAGAACTAACAAAAGAGCAGCTCATTGCAGCACTTGGCTCGAGTTTGGGTTCGCAAGCCGCACTTTTTATTCGCTCGGGCGTTAAGCAATACAAAATTGTTTACAAAACCAAAAATACTGATGGCACTGAAATTCAAGCATCGGGTGGTTTAATTGTACCGACTGGCTCTACAACTCCTCTTTCGTTGGTTAGTTATCAGCACGGAACAATCTTCGATGACAAACAAGCACCGTCATATTTTACTGCCGAGGGCGAAGGTACACTTGCTTCAGTTGTTGCAACGATTGGTTACATCGTGGTTGCTCCTGATTATATTGGTTATGGTGCTTCAAACACACTTCCTCACACCTACGAACACCGTGAAGGACTTGCTTCGGCAAGTCTCGATATGCTTCGAGCAGCGAAAGAAGTAATTGCGAAAGAAAAAATCAGTTGGAATAATAACTTACTAATCGCTGGATATTCAGAAGGTGGCTTTGCTACCTTAGCTTTACAGAAAAAAATTGAAGAAGAAACTGGCTCAGAATTTAATCTCAAGGCTTCAAGTTGTGGTGCTGGTGCATACAACAAAACTTTGAGTTTCAAGACACTGGTTTCTACACCTTCGAGTGGTAATCCTCAGCACAATGCTTCTTACATTTGGGTTTTGTTGACGTATGATAGAATCTACAAACTTAACCGCCCAATGACCGATTATTTTGCGGCAACTTATGCGGCACAGATTCAGAAAGAACAACAAAATGCCAGAATTTCAGGCAGTTTAATGACACTTTTAAGCGATGCTGTAAAAAAAGGAGTAGCTAACGGAACAGATACCGCTTTACTAAATGCAGTAAAAGACAACGATATTTTTGACTGGAAACCAAAAACGCCTACTCAACTTTATCACGGAACAGCCGATACTTATGTACCATATTTTAATTCACAAACGGCCTTCGATGCCATGAAACAACGTGGTGCAAGTAACGTCGAATTGATTCCCATTACAGGTGGTGACCACGGTTCATCTATCCAAAATTATTTACTCGGAACACTTTCCTTCTTTGGAAATGTTAAATAATGGATAATTGAAAATTGATAATGGAGAATTAAAAAAACATTCTCAATTATCAGTTTTCAATTCTTAATTTTCAGTTCTCAATTATCAATTTTCAATTCATAATTTTCAATTCATAATTTTCTATGGCAAACTTACAATCAGGTGTTGTACACACAGTATTTTTTTGGTTAAAAGAAAAAGACAACTCAGCCCATCAAGAAGCTCTTCATGCAGGTTTAAAAGAACTCTCAAAAATTGATTTAATCAAGACTGCTTATGTTGGTCGCCCAGCCAATACCAACCGTGAAGTAATTGATTCTTCATACAGTTTTTCTTTGACTTTTGTGTTCGATAATGCCGCTGACCAAGACGCATATCAAGTACATCCTGACCATTATGTATTTATCAATAACTGCTCTTCTCTTTGGGAAAAAGTAGTCGTTTATGATGCCGAAAGTTAATTTTTAATAAAATCTTGCCCAACTTTGCTGTTTTTTTCAGAAATTTGCAGTCCATTACTGCGAACGAGATTCGCATTGTCCTTGATTTCCCATGAAAAAAATACTATTATCTATACTTACTTTGGCCACAACACTTGCTTATTCACAGAAGTTAAGTTTTGATGCTAAGGGTATTATAGCCATTTCAGATGCCGATATGGCAGCCTCAGCTTTTGTTGATGGTAAGCTATTTAAAGAGCGTGGCAACAAAGATTACATGTCAATTGTGAAACTTCCAATTGAGAAGTATTCCGACGAAATCAGAAGTTTAGTTGTCTCTAACTCGGCTATCAATTCGGCAAAAAGCATTGTTATTTCGCCCAATCGTCCGATTGCTTATGTAGTAGAAGCCCGTGGCACAACACCCGAAACTACAACCGAAATTCGTAATCTTAATACAGAATTACCTGCGGGTGGTTTTATTTCAGTTGTTGACATTAGCGATTTATCTCAACCAAAGGTTTTATATAAATTTCCGACTGGCAAAAACCCTACGGCAATTGATATTAGTCCGAACGGAGAATATTTAGCTCTTTGTAGCGAAGAATACGGCAAAGAATTGCAAGTTCTGGAACTTGACCCAACGGGAAAGCCAATCCGAATTATCAATAAACCACAGGATTTTCAATCGGGAAAAATTACTGATATAACTTGGCATCCAAACAATAACTTTTTGGCTTTCACGATGGAAGAATCAAAAGAAGTTGGTTTAATGAAAGTTACTCGTGATGGCCCAACGACAAAAATCATTCGATTAGATGTGGTAGGCCGCCCCCTAAAAGTTGGAAGTTTACCAAGTGCTGGGCAGTTCACACCCGATGGCAAATATTACCTTGTTCCTGACTTAAAATCGAATATTGCTAGTAAATCAGAATCAGGTAGCGACACTTCTGGAGATATGTTTGTGCTAAAATTTAATTTGGAAGGTACAAGTGAGCATTATTTAATTACCAAAACCAAACTTAGTGAAACTCCAACAAGTTTTGCGATTAGTCCAGATGGCAGTTTAGTGGCAGTAACCAATGCTAAAAAATCTTATTTTCCGTGGGAAAACAATGATTCTTCAAAAAAAGCGTCAATTTCTTTACTGAAACTTACTTCTGATGGCTCATTAAATAATGTAGCCGAATATGAGTTTGAAGGAATTTTACCAAAAAATATTGTATTTGACAAATCAGGAGAAAACATTGCCGTAACAGTTTTCGATTATTTTAATTTTGGAAAACATTTCGGAGGAATTGAATTTTGGAAAGTAAAAAACGGAGATAAACCAAGTTTACAAAAACAAGATTTCAAACTTTTCATGCCTCGTGGTTGCCACGGAATTCAAATCGTGAAATAATATTTTCTAATTCGTTCAAAAGCCTTCAAAATTCATCGAAGGCTTTTTTGTTGGCGATAAATCAGTTAGATTTGGATTAGCAATTATTTTTTTACACTTCAAACCCTAAAAATGACATCACCCAACAACGAAGGCCTACGCCGTGAAATCGGAATCTTGGGCTTGGCAGCCAATACACTCAACCGAACCATCGGAGCAGGAATTTTCGTCCTACCCGCTTTTGTCGCCAGTTTCTTAGGAGAAACAAGCATTATAGCCTATCTTTTTTGTGGATTTCTAATGATGCTCATCATGCTTTGTTTCTCCGAAATTGGTAGTAAAATTACCGTTACAGGTGGGGCTTACGCCTACATTCACGCAGCTTTTGGGCCTTATGCAGGTTTCTTGGCCAATACCATGTTTTGGTTTGTTGGAATCTTAGCTGATGCTGCCATTGCCAATGCCATGGCCGATACACTTAGTATTTTTTTACCGATTCTTACCGAACTTCCGTTTAGAGCGTTGTTCTTTTTGATAGTTTTTGGACTTTTTTCTTATGTTAATATTCTTGGCGTAAAGCACGGCGATAATACCGTAAAAATAAACACATTTATCAAACTCGTTCCGTTGGTAATTCTAATTATAGCAGGCTTTTTCGGTACGTCAATCGAAAACCTAAAATGGCATTCATTACCCTCAATCTCAAAATTGGGTGAAGCCTCTCTCCTACTATTTTTTGCATTTGCTGGTGGCGAAGCTTCATTAAATGTCAGTGGTGAACTCAAAAATCCGAAGAAAGTTGTGCCTTTGGGAATCCTTTCGGGCATGGGTGCGGTAGTTTTATTTTATATTTTAATTCAAACCGTTTCACAAGGTGTGCTTGGAGCAGATTTAGTCAATCAAAGTGAAGCTCCATTAGCAGCCGTAGCCAATAAAGTAATCGGTTCGTTTGGCTCAACTTTAATGATAGTTGGAGCAGCATTTTCGATGTTTGCGGCATTGAGTGGCTCGGTTTTATCTTACCCAAGAGTGATTTTTGCAGGAGCAAACAAAGGTTGGATACCCAAAATCATGGCCAAAGTTCACTCAAAATTTGCTACGCCTTACGTGGCAATTATCACCTATGCTGCATTAGATTTTATTTTCTCCATCTCGGGCGGCTTTAAAGAATTGGCCATCATTGCCAGTGCTTCTCTACTGACGGTCTATTTGGGTGTTGTTTTGGCAACTATCAAACTCCGACTTAATGAAAATAGCCAAACTGATGGTTTCCGACTTCCTGCTGGCATCACCATTCCTATTCTGGCGGCGATTTCTATTGTATGGTTTTTATCTAATTTGGCAATCAAAGAAGTGAGCAGTCTTGCTATTTTTTTGGTGGTCTTGTCAATAATTTATTATTTAATTACCTTTTTCGGAAAAAAGAAAAACAAGGATATTGAAATCTAAGTTGGTATTGATATTCGTTTGTATAAAAAACGAATCATCAACTTATGAAATACTTTATATCAATTCTGTTATTTATTCTTTTTTCGTGTGAAAGCTCTTCACAGAATATCAATTCACAATCAAATACTATGACAAAAGGTTTATCCTATTTGGCTTTGGGCGATAGCTACACCATCGGCGAAAGTGTGGCAGAGAACGACCGTTGGCCTGTTCAATTGAGTAAAAGTCTTACCAAAAGTGGTGTAGAAGTAGCTTCACCTCAAATAATTGCCCGAACAGGTTGGACAACTGATGAGTTAAAAGCAAAAATTATTTCTGAAAATATCACTAAAACTTATGATTTGGTTTCTTTACTCATTGGTGTAAATAATCAATATAGAGGGCGAAGCGTCGAGCAGTTCCGAACTGAGTTTGTTGATTTACTCGAAACAGCCCTCAAGTTTGCAGGAAATAAACCCGAACGAGTTTTTGTGGTTTCAATTCCAGACTGGGGCGTAACGCCATTCGGAGGAAAAGGACAAAATAAAACGATTTCGGAGGAAATTGATTTATTCAACAAGGTAAAAAAGGAAGAAACCGAGAAAAAAGGCATTTTGTATATTGATATTACACCCATTTCTCGCCAAGCAATAAACGACGCAACGCTTATCGCCACAGATGCTCTTCATCCTTCTGGAAAAATGTATCAGCAATGGGTTGAAAAAATTTTGCCAGAACTATTGAACAAAATAAAACAGAAATAATTTTCTTTTTGATTGCACGTATAAAATAAGAAGATGTTAATACTCGAAAAGTACAAACAAAAAGCACTCGAACTCGATAAAAATGATAAACTCACTCATTTTAGAAATCAGTTTGAAATAGGCGACGAAATATATTTAGATGGAAATTCATTGGGGAGATTGCCAAAAAAAACGCTTAAACTTAGTTCTAATCTTATTCAAAATCAATGGGGAAAAAGATTGATAAGAAGCTGGAACGAACATTGGATTGAACTACCAAATAAAGTTGCGGCAAAAATCGCACAAATTGTTGGAGCAAGACCCGATGAGATTTTTGTGGGCGATAGCACTTCAATCAATTTTTATAAATTAGCTTTTGCAGCTCTCAATTTTCAAGAAAATAGAACCAAAATCATCACTGATTCAATCAATTTTCCGACTGACATTTATGTATTGCAGGGCTTAATTGAACAACAATTCAAAAATCATTCACTTTCAATTATCAAAAGTGATGATGAAATAAGCGTCAGTGATGAGGCCATAGAGCAAGCTTTAGACGGAAACACAGCCTTATTGACACTAAGTCATGTAGTTTTCAAGAGTGCATACAAATATAATATGCAGAAAATCAATGACTTAGCACATAAAAAAGGTGCTTTAGTTTTATGGGATTTGAGCCACTCGGCGGGAGCTGTTCCTATAAATCTCAACGAATCTGGTGCAGATATGGCCGTGGGTTGTACATACAAATATCTCAACGGTGGGCCGGGAGCTCCTGCATTTTTATATGTCAGAAAAGATTTACAAGAAAAACTTTCCAACCCCATTTGGGCATGGTTTAGCCATGACAAACCTTTTGATTTTACGCTGGATTATGAGGCCAAGAATGATATTCAACGTTTTGCGGCAGGAACTCCTTCGGTGCTTTCATTGGCAGCGATTGAGGTAGGTTTAGATGTAATGATTGAAGCAGGAATTCAAAATCTAAGAGAAAAAAGTATTGCCCAAAGTAGTTTTTTGATAGAATTAGTTCAAAACCTTTTAGAGCCACTCAATTTTTCAATTGCTTCGCCATTAGATACTGATACGAGAGGTTCGCACATTTCGATCCAACATCAAGAAGGATATAAAATCAACCGAGCTATGATAGAACCAGTCGATGATTCGCCAAGTATTATTCCAGATTTTCGTCCACCAAATAATATTAGGCTTGGTATTGCCCCACTTTACAATACTTTTGAAGAAATATTCCTAACGGTTATTCGCATCAAAAAAATTGTAGAAACGAAAGAATATGAGCGTTTTGGTGATGAAAAATTGACTGTAGTCTAATAATTTATACTGCAATTCCTGACTTAAGTCAGGTTCTCATATAATCAATTGACAAATAATTATATCAGAATCTGACTTAAGTCAGAATAAAGTTAAAAGAATAAATTACTCTTTCTTCGCTCGTGTATTAGATTTAATTGCTGCCTGAATTATATCCCACATATCGGTAGGAATTTCATTAAGGTGATTAAATTCACCAGCACCATTTATCCATTCTCCACCATCAATCGTAATTACTTCTCCATTAATATAAGACGAAAAATCTGACATTAAATAAGCTGCTAAATTGGCCAGTTCTTGATGCTCTCCTACTCGTTTGATTGGGACATTTCCGTGGTCAGAAAAACGCTCTCTTAGATGTGGCGGAAAGGCTTCTACTGGAAAAAGCCTATCCCAAGCACCTTTGGTTGGAAAGGGACCAGGAGCAATGGCATTGAATCTAATTCCGTATTTTGCCCACTCAACGGCTAAGCTTCGGGTCATTGTCAAAACTCCAGATTTTGCCATTGCTGATGGAACAACATATCCCGAACCAGTTGAGGCATAGGTTGTTACGATACTCAACACCGTTGCAGCCTGTTTTTGTTCAATCCAATGTTTTCCCAAAGCGAGCGTTGTGTAGTAAGTTCCTTTTAAGACAATATCAACTATCGTATCAATAGCTCGGTGTGAAAGGCGTTCGGTTGGAGAAATAAAATTTCCTGCGGCATTATTGAGCAAACCGTTGATTTGTCCAAACTCAGCCAAAGTTTTATCTTTCATTGCTTCAATCGCCCCATAGACTCTTACATCGCAGGCAATTGGCAGAATTTTACCACCAGTTGCTTGTCCGAGTTCATGGGCAGTTTCTTCCAAAACGGCCAATTTTCTACTCGTAATCACTACATTTGCACCGAGTTCAAGAAAATATTTCGACATTGATTTACCAAGTCCTGTTCCGCCGCCAGTTACAATAAAAGTTTTTCCATCTAAAGCTCCATCTCTGAGCATAGGTTCATTATACGCCATTATTATTTGATTTTTGATGATGATTAATGCGTAAATCTAAAACAAAAAAGCCACAAATGATTCTATCATCTGTGGCTTTTTTAAGATAAAATATAACTAAAATAATTTCTTCAAAATTATTTAGCAGCTACGATTTTAACATCAACTTGGAAGTTGTCATAAATCATTTTGTCACCGATTGATTCGAAGAATGATTTTGAACCAAATTTACTACCAAATTTCGTACGATCAACTTCAAATTTTGCGGTTGCAGTTGTTGCACCTTTAGCGTCAACTGAAACTACCGCAGGGAAAGTGATTGGTTGAGTAACACCATTGATTGTCAAATCGCCAGTTACATCATAGTTTGTACCTGATTTCAATGTAGCTTTTTTGATTTTCAATTTTGCAGTTGGGAAATTAGCTACATCAAAAAAATCTGGAGTCGTTAGGTGACCTACTAATTTAGCGTTATAACCAGCATCAGTCAAATCTAAACATTTGATTGTTTTCATATCAATCGTAAACTCACCGCCTTGCAATTTTCCACCATTTACTACTAAACTACCACTTTGAATACCGATTGTACCGTTGTGTTCGCCAGTAACTTTTTTACCAAGCCAGTTGAAAGTACTTGCTTTTGTATCAACTTTCAAAGCAACTGGTGCGACACTCGCTGGAGCTGCTTTTTTACCACCATCAGCCATTGCTGAAACACTTACCAATGCAGCAAACGCTACAAACATCAAATTTTTAACAATTTTCATTTTTGAACTAAACTTTGGTTTAAAATATAAATTAAAAAGATTTAAGCTATTTCAATAAATCATTCTTCGCTACCCCTTAGTTTATCTAACAAACTACTCAGTAACTCGGCTTCTTCGGGGCTTAGTCGTTTCATTTTTTCATCGGCCGCTTCTTGAAGAGCATCAATTTTCTTCAAAATTTCCGACCCTGTCTCCGTAATTCTGATATCACAAGCACGACGGTCATCGGCGTTATCACATCTCGATACATACCCCTTCAATAAAAGTTTATCTACTAAACGTGAGGCATTCGACATTTTATCGAGCATACGCTCAATGATACCATTGACTGTAATTGGATTTGGGTATTGCCCTCTTAAAATTCTTAAAACATTATATTGTTGTGAGGAAAGGTCAAAAGGCTTCAATAGTCCTTGTTGCTCAGAGCTCATCCAGTTAGAAGTGTATATTAAATTCACTACTAATTTCTGATAACTGCTCTTAAAAGGTTTTTGTTGCTTAATATCTTTCTCGATTGACATGATTATATTTTATTTTAGTTCATCACAAATATAATACATTAACAATATATGTTTATACATATAATACAGCGACTGATTATTTTTAGTTCATCAATTGTAAAAAAATTAATAGTGAATTAGATAAAAACACCTTACAAAATCAGCTTTTTTCACAAAAAAGCATTGATAATGAACAGATTAACGTAGAAATATTTTTAGATAAAATTTTCACTCAACACCTAAAAAATTTTGAATATATCTCAAATCATTACCGCAAAGGAATGATTGAAGGTGCAGAAATATCAAAATCTCGCAGTTTGAGCGGTTGCGAGGCATCAAAAGCGAACCTAAAGGCAGAAGAAATATCAGGAATATTAGGATAATAACCGAGACGAACTTGAAAAGTGTTAATTGCCAGATTCTCATTTCTTAGACGAAATCCGATGCCATAGCCTTGATATACCTTACTGTCTATCAACAACTTACCTTTCAAACTCACCATCCCCAGATTCACAAAGGCAAAATGAGCCACCCTAAAACCAAAAATACTTTTATGCGAAAACAAAACAGTTTCATAGCCAAGTGTCAATCTTTTATCACCCCGAAGCCCCTCACTATTCACTCCTAAGATACCTTCTCTCCCACTGATATTGAGATAATCAAGGGCATCTCGGTTGATACCATAAGTAAAGCCGAGATTAAGAAATTGCCGGGTTTGCGATTTTCCAACTCGCATTAATGGACTAAAATAAAATCCTTGAAGCCCCACAACACCTTGTTGGGTTTGCTTTTCCTTCAAATACGTTCCTGCATTTGCCAAAACATACAAATATCCTTTGTCGTTTGGCAAATATTTCCCTTTAGCAAACTGGAAGCCTGCATATCCACGATTTCCAAATTCGGTATTTTCAGTTCCGAGCGTAAAGGCAAATAAATTTCCAACAGGAACGTCTTCGGTTCGACCAAAACCATAAATCAAAAAATCTCGCTGATAATTTCGATTAGAATACCCAATACTTGCTAACCAATTCGTGCGATTCCAGTAAATTTTATTTGTATCGGCACTCACTTCAGGGCGTTTTCGGTGTTCAAAACTACTTCTTCTCAGAGCCAAAACTAATTGTTTATTTCGTTGTGTTGGGTCGAGTCTGAATGCACGACCATACCAAATATCCGAATAAAAATAGCTTACTTTATAGGTCAACGCACTATCTATGTTATTGATAATCAATTTCTTATATTCACGCACACGAGTATAGCCCAATTCGGCAGAACCAGCATTTCGGGTTTCTACGGTCAAAAATGGACGATAAATTTGTAAGGAATATTGAGCTAAGTCTCGCTCATTGATGAGTTTTAGTTGCCCTGAAACAAAACTACGCCCGATATATGGAACGGAGTAAATGCTTCGCCAACCGAAACGCTGATATGGGTCATCAGCTCGCCACGTGACTTTATTCAGAAACGAATGCCCACGACCTTGAAAGTTTTTTTCTTCTACCCCAAAACCAAAATTACTGAAACTATCGCCCGAAACATCAAAATTTATTGACCAAACATCTTGGGTTAATACTAACACATCAACCATCCAATTTACATCGGAGCGTTCGATGATATAAATTCGAGCATCGTGAATAATCGGGTTAGCCCTGAGCAGACGTTCGTTGTCTTTTAAAGTTTGGGGATTCAGTTTATCACCTTCTTTGAAGAGTAAAAAAGATTGTCGAATTACTTTTTCACGGGTATTATAATGGAAACTTTTACTGGCAAAATGTTCGATTTTTGAGCCTTTTCGGGTAGTATCATTGACACTCGGCCCGAAGATTTCGAGTTTTTTGATGATAATTTTTCCGATTACTTTTCCATCGTATTTTTCAAACGGATTTATCTCAATTTCTTTAATTTCTTTGTTCTGTCTTGAATTATAAACATCTCGAAACACCGCTCCATAGATACTTTTTCCGACCTTACTTTTATTCATTTTTTGCTTCAACTTCGCATACATAATGCTATCCTCAACCGATTTTCCAGTATCAAGACTATCGGAGAGGCTTTTTTGAGCAAAAGCAGCATTGAAGAATAAAACAAATAGGATAAACAAATACTTCATGTTTCAATTTAGCGATTTTTCATTAATTCGGACTTAAATTTAAAATTAAGACTAATAATTGGCTAAAAATAACGAATTTCGCCCCTTGAAAATCTAAGAAACTTTATGAAATTATCAAAACCATTAGTTTTAGCATCAAATTCTCCACGCCGAAAAGAAATTATGCACAATGCTGGCTATGAATTTACGGTAAAAGTGATACCAACGGATGAAAACTTCTCAGCAAATATGCCAGTTGAAGAAGTTCCTGTTTTTTTGGCACGTACTAAAGCTGAGTGTTTTCGAGAAAATCTTCAAGATGAAATCATTCTTTGTGCTGATACCGTGGTTATTATCGACCAAGAAAATAAAAAGAGTACCATCTTAAATAAGCCTGCCAACCACGCCGAAGCAAAAGAAATGCTCAGAATGTTGAGCGGACGAGTTCATCGAGTTATTACGGGTGTTTGCGTAATGACTGCAGAAGAAACTATTGGTTTAGCTGATACTTCATTTGTACATTTTAAGGAATTGAGCGAATGGGAAATTGATTATTACATTGAGCGTTGCAAGCCATTCGATAAGGCTGGAGCTTATGGCGTACAAGATTTTATTGGTATGATTGGAATCCCAAAAATCGAAGGTTCGTTTTATACAGTTATGGGCTTGCCAATTCATCGGGTTTATGAGGTGCTGGAAAAGTATGTTCTCAGAAATTAGATGTATTTTTACGAAATACTTTAACCTTATACGACAATGAAACGAATCCTACTACAATGTACACTACTGCTATTGGTTCTACAAGAGTCTTTTGGTCAAGCAGTTACGACCGACTCTTTCTTTCCTAATGGAGATAAAGAAATAACTATTACTTTTGATTTGAAACAAGCCAAAGATGTTCGAGTGGCTGGTTTACTCGGCAAAACTTCTGATGTTTTTTTGTGGTCAGGTGCTGGAACAGCCGACAATGCCTTTGAATTTCAACCTACTGGGCAAACAAATTTTAGCATTCCGTATGAGATGGGACGCATGACTTCACTGGGTAACGACCGTTGGAGCATCAAATTAAAACCTCGTGATTATTACAAAGTTCCTGTTGGACGAACTATCAAAAAACTTGGCTTATTGCTCAAAAGTGGTGATGGGAAAGCCCAAACTGAGGATTTTATTTTGGATTTATTCGATGATAAATTGGCTTACAAAATTATAGAACCTGACATAAAGAAGATTTTCGATGCAAATGAAACAATTACGATAAAACTAAAAACTTCAAAAATTGCTGATAAAATAATTTTCAATAACGGACAAACCACTGAGTTTACTAAAACAGATTCAGCAAGTGTTAAAACAACGGTGAGCGTTATGTTGATAACAATTATTAGTGGAAATGAAACAATTACCGATAAATTAGAATTTATTTTTAAACCCAAAAATACAATCTTGAACTTACCGCCCAACATCAAAGACGGCATCAATTATATCAATGATAATACCGTTACGTTTTCGTTTTTTGCTCCTAAAAAAAGTTTTGTTCACCTCATCGGCGATTTCAATGATTGGCAAATCGACCCAAAATATTTGATGAATCAAACCCCTGATGGAGAACATTATTGGCTGACTATCAATAATTTAGAAAAAGGTAAAGAATATGCTTTTCAGTATTTGATTGATGGCAAAACAGCTGTTGGCGACCCATTTTGTGAGAAAATCCTCGACCCAAGATTTGATTCTGAGATTTCGGCAAGTACTTATCCGAATCTAAAACTTTATCCATCAAAAAATACTTATGGTGGTACAGTTTCAGTACTTCAAACAGGGCAAATGCTTTATAACTGGAAAGTAAAAGATTTCAAACGCCCTGCTAAAGAAAAATTAGTTATCTATGAGCTTTTGGTGCGTGATTTTATTAATTCTCGTAAATACCGAGAAGTAGCCGATTCGATTGCCTATTTCAAGCGTTTGGGCATAAATGCCATCGAATTGATGCCAATCAATGAATTTACCGCAAATAATTCGTGGGGCTATAATCCGACTTATTATACTGCACCCGATAAAGCTTACGGAACAAAAGACGATTTGAAATATTTGGTTGATAAATGTCATGAAAATGGCATTGCGGTTATTCTTGATGTTGTTTTCAATCATGCTGACTATGAATTTCCATATACAAAAGCATATTGGAGTGGTTCACAACCTGCGGCTGATAGTCCATTTCAAAACCCGACTGCTCCACACCTTTATTCGGTATTCTTTGATTTTAATCACGAAAGTACAGCTACTCAAAACTATTTCGATAGAGTTTTGGAATTTTGGTTGAAAGAATACAAAGTTGATGGATATCGCTTCGATTTATCGAAAGGTTTTACACAAAGGAAGTCATTGACTGATGCTCAGATGGCAGCATACGATGAGAATAGAATCAAAGCATTAAAACATTTCTATGACAAAATCAGAACTTTTGATAAAGATTCTTATTTGATTTTAGAGCATTTTGCCGATAATACCGAAGAAATCGAACTGGCAAATCATGGTTTTATGCTTTGGGGAAATCAGAACGGAGCCGCTCGAAATAACGTAAAAGGTACAAATAGTAGTTTTTCGGGACTTAATTATAAATTTAAAGGTTGGAACGAGCCAAATTTAGTTGGCTACATAGAAAGCCACGACGAAGAACGAATTGTGTATGATGCTCTCAATAATGGCCGAAACGAAGTAAAAAACCTGAACACTATTCTCGAACGCTCGAAAGCGATAGCGGCCTTGTTTTTTGCCTATCCAGGCCCAAAAATGCTTTGGCAATTTGGTGAGTTTGGCTACGATGTGAATATTGATTTCAACGGAAGAACAGGCATAAAACCACAAAAATGGGAATATCTGAAAGATGAAAACCGACTGAAATTATTTAAAGTTTATGCCGAACTGATTAAACTCAAAACTACACAAGTGGCCTTTACTTCAAAAGATTTTAATGAATCAACGGGTAGTGTAGTGAAACAAGTTGCCTTGAATCATAGCTCGATGAATGTACGAATCATTGCTAATTTGAGTATTAACAGCGAAACAGCCAACGTCAATTTTGAATCGACTGGAAAATGGTATGATTATTTTACAGGGCAAGAGCTTAATGTTAATGAAGTAACTCCTCGTATAAATTTGGCAGCGGGTGAGTTTCATATCTTTACGAATGTAAAATTGCCAACTCCAGAAGCAAATTTAGTTCCGTGGAAAGGCGATTTTACAATAACGGCGAATGAGATTTCATCGAATAATTCAAAGTTTCAAATCTATCCAAATCCTACTACTGATAAGATAACATTGAAACTCAACGGTGAAAAAACGAAAATTTCGGTAGAAGATATTTGGGGTAAAACTTTGTTGCAGACCGAAACCAAAGAAATCGAACCAAGTATAGATTTATCGGGTTATTCGTCAGGAATGTATTTTATTCGTACCATTCAAAAAGGCAAAGCTCGAACAACAAAAGTAATTAAAAATTAAAAGCGGATTTCTGACTCCGTTTCACAAAACTCATGACCAAAGACGAATTAGTAATATTTTATAACGAACCCGACGAAAAGGTATATGTAAAAGTACCCGCAGGGCTGGAAACGCACTATCAATTATCGAATCTTTCGGGAAAAATCTTGCAAGAAGCAATCCATGAAAAGGCCCTACACGATTTCGATTTGTCGGGCCTTCCCGAAGGTATTTATTTTGTAATTGTTAATCAAGATGATGTCATTCGGTCGAAGAAGATTATTAGAAATTTAGATTGATTTCAGTAGAAAAACTTATATTTGTTTTAAAATATTACGATTATGACAGCAATAAGCGAACTTGAAAACCCGATTTCTACTGAATTGCCAAAAACTCTTACCGAATTTTTAGCGTGGGAACAACCCTACGACGAATTTAAGTATGAATGGAACAATGGCGAAATAATACAGTTTTCAAAAATGGACAAAAGACAAATTTTTATATTCGTTAAATTAAATAAACTTTTTTTTGAGAAAGTAAAAAAGAATAATGGCTCATTAGCATCAGAATACGAAACAATGCTAAGTCCTGTTCAGATGAGAAGACCAGATATTGTTTACTTAACAGATGAACAAGCAACTGAAGGAAGAAATGGAATTGATGTAATTCCCGAGTTTATTATCGAAGTTATTTCAACGAATGATAAACCTTACCAAATTGAGCAAAAAATAACGGAATATTTTAAAGCAGGAGTAAAAGTAGTTTGGAATATTTTACCAGAACCCGAATTAGTTTATGTCTATACTTCTCGCAAGCAAGTGCAGATTTGTATGGATGATGATATCTGCTCAGCAGCACCAGTTTTGCCTGAGTTTGAAGTGAAAGTTAGTGAGATTTTTGGGTGAAAACTATTATATTCAAAAAATACATGTTTGGCTAAATGCTCAATGACGTTCTTTGAACGCAACTATACAAAACTCTTCCAATTCCGTTTGAAACAACGGCTGACACTCAGACTAATAATTCCATTACGGATTAAAATTTAGCCTAACTCTAACCATAACAACATTAAGGCGAACTGGGATTTTTACATTTGATTTTGAAATTTAATCAAGCTTCTTCTTGATAGAAGAAATACGATATTTGAGTTGAGCATAAAGCATTGGATTGTAATAGGCTGTTGAAAAACTCTCAGCAGTTTGTGTTAAAGGATACATAAATCCACTTTCTATATTCATCCGTCTGCTGAATAGATAATTGAGCTTTAAGGTTACCCCATAGGTATTATCATAATATTTTAAACTAAATCCCCTACTATATAAAAAAATATCATTTACACCATGTAATGCCAAAAGATTATCATAAATGCCTAAGTATGCAAAAAAACTCTTATTTATTCCATAACCATAACATAATTCAGAGTTGAAATTGTGTATTAATGTTTTTGCTCCGACCGAAATTGGGTTTCCTGAAGGGTCCTGTTTTCCACTTCTTACTATAGTTAATTTTTTGATTTGTAGCTCAATATTGTGTTTATCTGCAAGTTTATATGTTGAATAGAATCCATAGCAGCTATTTAAGCCATTAGATACCATTGTTTGTTTATTATATATATATATGAAATATTATTTTTGGGTTGCCTCGCAAACTCAAAACTTCTTGAAACACCGCCAATAATCCCCCATGAAAATTTTTGGGCTTGACACATGAATCCCGATAGAATAAAAACAACAATAATACTTATCTTCATATATACGATAATATTTTCATTTCCTTTTCAATTCATAGTTATGAATTGAAAAGGAAATGATGGTATTTAAAAACAACCTGCTATTATTGACTGAGATACTCCACCAGAACTATAATTTGTATTGCCATTGTAAGTAAAATCAAAAGCCCTATTAATAATATTATTAACTGATGAAGTATTTTGAAAAGTCATACTATCTGTACTATTGCTTTATAATTCTAATAGCAACCTAAACCATTAGCATATGGTGTTACTGTTATTTGGTCTTTCATCGAAAATTCTCTACGAATCCCAGATTCAATAAAATAGAGTTTATCGTTCATTTCTCCAAAATCTAAAACTATTGCACTTTTTTGATAGGTTTTAGGCTCAAATTGTGAGATAATTTGCTCAACTTCGGTAGAAGAAAATACGCCAAAAGAAGTGAATAAGTTGTATAAAACTGGATTTTCGTTTTTCATGTAAAGTTATAGCAGGATTTTTATCACAAATAAAAACATGAGTCATCCCGAATTTAGGGATGTATAAAAAAAGAACCTTCTGATTAAA